>Ga0099364_10000108_pt1 | contig 135643 bp, 111 predicted proteins | sample TergutTh196P3_FD_73070 | JGI IMG/M metagenome (GOLD analysis project Ga0099364, IMG submission 73070) | Microcerotermes parvus P3 segment gut microbial communities from Pointe-Noire, Republic of the Congo - Th196 P3 | ecosystem: Host-associated > Arthropoda: Insects > Digestive system > Gut ...
TGAAAACGGACACTTCATCGTGCGATAGAGAGTGCGATTCATAAGACCGACCCTTGAGAAGCGTCGTTACTTATGCGGTGTCCTTTACCGCATTATGTAACGCAACGCTTCTCTCGGAGCGAAAGCGGGTCGGGCGGTGAATCGGCAGCTCTCAAACGCGCGGTGAGCTTATGTGCGGCTAGATTGCGGAGCAAGTCCACAATGACGAAGCCGCGAAAGCGGGTCGGGCGGTGAATCGGCAGCTCTCAAACGCGCGGTGATCTTATGTGCGGCTAGATTACGGAGCAAGTCCGCAATGACGAAGCAGCGAGAGCGGTTCATGCCCCCAAGCAAAACGCCACCAACTCCGCTACCGTAGTTTGGGCAAGGCAGAGCCTCGTATCAGCACCGCCATAATAAATATTAAGAGTGCCGTCAGGCATTTCAACAGCCCCCCCAGTAAACACCACATTGGGAGTCTGCCCAACACATTCATAATCTTTTTCAGCCGCAAGGATAAACTCTTTCGGGGCGGCAATTACTTTGGACGGATCATCTAAATCAAGGAGCATTGCCCCAAGATAATAGTTTTCCGAGGAACAGGTTGAAGCAGTTGCATGATAAATCTCAAGCCAGCCATGCTTAGTTTTAATCGGGACAGTCCCAGCCCCGCTCTTATTGCGAATCCACGCGGCTTCGGGCAGATTAAGCGGAATGCTCCGGCCCCAAAACTCCAAATCCGGCGAATAACTGACCCAAAGAGTCCCGGAATCGCTGATATTCTGCGGGCGGTCAAGGCGGCAGTAAAGGCCGTTAATCTTTTCGGGAAACAACACCCCATTACGGTTAGATGGTTCAGATATATGGAACAAAGGTTCAAAATTTATGAAATCCTTGGTCGTGCAAAGGGCAAGGCCGCAACCGTAAGTCCCCATCCATGAAGCATGGAAAATATAATATGTGCCGTCAAAATTGGTAATGCGCATATCAAAACGGTGGGCTTCGCCAATTCTTTCCTCGGTTATTGAAAGAGGGTAATTAATCGGCTGGGGGGAAACGGTGAAATGAATGCCGTCTTCACTTTCTGCCATTGCAAACCCGGTTTTCCTTGCACGGTCCTCAACACGGAGCATTAAGACAACTTTTCCATTAAACATTGTCGCGCCGGAGTTCATTACGGTATAACATGGGAAAGGCATATCATCCGGGGTGAGGATGGGGTTTTTGGCATAGCGGGTTAAAATATTTTTGTTGCTCATTTTCGACCTCCACTTATTAGGCAGAGGCGACCCTAAGGCCGCCTCGATTACGTTAGTTAGATAAAAACAAAATTACTTATTATTCTCTGCTTTCCATGTGGCCAGCTGCTGATTAACATCGGCAACAACTTCATTAATCCCGGCAGCGATAAGCCGATCCCTGACATCTGAAAGCGTGCTGTCTACATCGGCAGAGCCAGTATAGAGAATGCTTTGCATTTCAACAATGATTGCATCAATCTGGGCATTTTCGGTCCGCAGTTCTGATGAATCATAGGTAAACCCGGCAATTGGCGATGGCGTGGCGGAACGAGTCCTTGCTTCCATGGCATCCCAAAGTTCCTGGCTTTCGGTAGTAGTAGGATAGCGGTTAAAAGCATTGGCAACCATCCAGTGATATGGGCCGCCCCAGCCTTCGTTTCCATACTCCGCCCCGAAATAAACAACGCCGTCATTATTAAAATCCCAGTGTGTGCCTTGAATGCCAAAGCTAAGGATATTAAAGATATCGGCATCTTTCCAAACCGCGTTCATGACCATCATTGCCCGTTCAGGATTAAGAGAACTTGAGGGGATAGCGGCAGTACAGCTTGACAGCCCGGCCGTAGTAAGATATTGCTGGAAAGGAATTTGCACGTCATAACATGGATAGCCCCAAAGCTCCGAGGAACGCAAGCCATCATTCATGAAGCTTGGGCTTGTCATGACGGCATAATTGCCGCTGGCAGACTCGGCATGGAGATCAGTACGCGAGGCGATGTCCCTGGGCAGGTAACCCTTTTGATAAAAGTCGCGCATCATATGGAAAAGCTCGACAGTTTCAGGGGCATCAAAACGCGGAATTACTTCGCCGCTGGCAATATTATATACGAGCGGATTGCCGATTGAATCATAAAAACCGGCTCCCGGGCCAAAATCTTCCATGCCGTTAGTTGGTTCAATGTAGAGAGGGGTGATACCCGGCTCATTATCCAAAATGGTTTGTAAAAAAGGCTCGATATCGGCAAGGGTTTTTACGCTTTTGTAATCGAAATCATATTTGTCAACAAGGTCAGCGCGGAAAGTAAGCCCCTTTAATTGAACCATGTCACCAAGGACTGGAACGCCGTAAATTTCACCTCGCCAAATATGGCCGTCAAAAAAGTTCATTCCGCCAAGCTGACTGACAATATCTTGGCCGTAGCTTTCGAGAAGGTCATTTAGCGGGTAAAGCGCCCCATTGGCGGCTAAAGGCGGGAAGTGATTGTATGCACCCCACGAGGTAGCAAAAACAATGTCCATCGGCTCGCCAGTCTGGAAATTGATGGTCATCCGGTCATCAAAGTCGCCCCAGCCAAAAAACTTTAGGTTAAAATCAACATTCAGGCCGTAACGGTCGTTTAACAGGTCAGAAACTAAAGCGTTAACTTCGGCGGCATCGGTTGGGGTTTCGCCAACGATATACCAGTCAATTGTGACACGCTCTAAAGCAGCCGTTTCCTGAACATTTTCCGCACTTTGGTTAGTGCTTTGTGAATCATTGGTTACAGCCGGGCTATCGGGCGTTTGGGCTGGGCCCTGGCTGTCATTTGCCCCGCAGCCGGTAAGTAGTGAAGCGGCCATCACAAGAGCAAGGGTGAGACTTAAAAACTTTTTGGTGATTTTCATAATTTTTCCTCCTGAAAATTTATTTAAATGGGTTTACCCCTTAACGGAGCCAATCGCAATCCCCTTGATAAAGTATTTTTGCATAAACAAAAATACCAAAACCATCGGTCCGGCCGCAACAACGCACATTGCCATTCTTGCGCTAAGGGACGGAAGATTTAAGGGGTCTAAAACTGTGCCGGGAATTTTCGAAGCAATGACTTTTAACGCTTCGATATTTTGCATAATCCGGTATAATAAATATTGCAGCGAAACAAAACGCTGGTCTTCTATATAAAGTAAGCTTAAAAACCAGTCATTCCAATATTGGAGCATTAGGAAAAGCCCAACCGTAGCAATGCCCGATTTTGACATCGGCAGGACAATCCGGACAAAAACCGCCATTTCGCTAGCCCCGTCAATTTTGGCAGATTCAACAACCGAATGCGGCAAACTTCGTAAAAATCCTTTCATCAGCATAAAATACCAGCCCTGCATAAGGATTGGCAGGATAAGGGCAAAGATGGAGTTTTTTAACCCAAGCGTCCTGACCACAAGCAAATAGCCAGGCACAAGCCCGCCGCTAAAAAGCATGGTGAAAAAGACATAGAAGCTGATAAAACGCGCATAACGGAAGCCCGGCCTTGACGCGACATAAGCGAGCGCGGTTGTACACCATAAGCCGATGATGGTCCCGGTGACGGTAACAAAAATAGTGACTCCGTAAGCACGGATGATTTCCATGGGGTTAATAAAGATATAACGGTATCCTTCCAAGGTCACGCTGGTGGGGAAGAGCGAATATCCGACCGTCCGGATAAAGTTTTCTGATGTGAATGAAATCGAAATAACCAAAAAAAGCGGCAGGACACAAAGCACGCAAAAAGTACCAAAGAAAAGATGGATGCCTATTTTGGGGAGGTTAATTTTCTTAGCCATAAAGGTACAGCCTGCCTTTCATAAGATTTAAAATAACGCGCTGTCAGGATCAATTTTTTTCACGGTTGCATTAGCAATGACAACAAGGATAAAACCAACCACAGATTGGTAAAAACCGGCAGCTGATGACATACCGATATCGCCAAGCCGCCTAAGGGCACGGTAAACATATGTATCAATAACATCAGTGACAGGATAAAGCATTGTTGAATCGCGGGTAAAGTTAAAGAAAAGGCCAAAATCGGCGCGGATAATATTCCCGATATTAAGCAGGGTCAGCATAATAGCCAAGGGTTTTATCATTGGCAGGGAGATATGCCAAATCTGCCTAAGCCGTGAAGCTCCGTCAAGTGCGGCGGCTTCATATAATTCCGGGTCAACGCCCAGCAGCGCGGTATAATAGATGAGAGTGCCATAACCAATGCCTTTCCAAAGATTGGCAACAGGCAGAATCGCAAACCAAAGCTTTGGCGTGTTATACCACAAGACTGGCTCCCCGCCCATGGATTCAAGCAGCTGGTTTAAAAGGCCATATTGCATATCCATCAGCGCAAGCCCGACATATGAAACAACAACCCAGGAAAGAAAGAAAGGGATAAAAAGCATCGTCTGGTAAACTTTGACAAATTTCGCGGAAAGCTCATAAAGCATTAAGGCAAAAGCAATCCCGGTAATCAAGCCGATTACAATAAAAATGGCGTTAAACAGTAAGGTGTTGACGGTGATTTTCCACGCATCGCCAGCGATAAGATACCTAAAATTGGCAAAGCCGGACCAAGGGCTTCCCCATAGGCCATCAGCGTAATTGTAGTTTTTGAAAGGAAGGATTAAACCATAAAGCGGTATGTAATTAAAAAGGAAAAATAAGCCAAGACCGGGGAGGGCAAGGAAAAGAAGCCCGGCGTGTTTTTTCATGTATTTTGCTTCATCGATTAACCGCTTCATTATTATGCTCCTTTAAAAGCCTGGAACTTTGAGCAGCAGCTCATATTTTCCGGTTCTTTACCTCTATTTCCAATATTTTCCAGTTTATTACAGTTAAGCCTACGGTTTACTGGCATATGCCGCAAACTCATATGGCACTTGCTGTAAGTGAGATATAGCCATAGCGAAATCAAGCTAGGGGCTTAACTGTAATGGCTACACTTATAACCAGCTTACCATTTTTGCACACCTTAAAACAGCGCAAAAATGGAGCAAAAATATGTTATCGGCGAAAGCTTAAAAAAAGAGGGGTGCAATTTTGGGCAGATTCTGCATAAAAGGGGATTGGCCATATTTACACTATGCAGATTTGTCCGTATAATATATACTTTCTTATAGTATCATAAATAAAGAAAGGTAAGGAATTATGAGCAGGAAACCGGATTTTAGGAACATTGAGAAAGTTTTGCGAAAGGAAAAACCAGACCGCCCGACCTTGTTTGAGTTTTTCCTGAATGACCCATTATGTGAAAAACTGGCAGGGCAGAAGCTTGCCGGGGCTAATCGCGTAAATCTTACCATCCAAGCATTTAAAGCGGCCGGATATGATTATGCAACCGTCCATGGGTCGGAATTTCGTTTTAACGATGTAAAGCAGCATCAAAAAGAGACAATTTCGTTAAATGAAAATACCCCGGTGACTGACCGTAAAAGCTTTGATGCTTATGAATGGCCAAACCCTGATGATTATGATTATAGCGTGATAAGTGATTTGGTTGTGCCGGAGGGAATGAAGCTGATGATCTGCGGGCCGCTTGGGGTTTTGGAAAGCGCGATTAACCTTGCTGGTTATGAAACCCTCTGTATGCAGATTTACGATGACAAGCAATTTGTTTATGATTTATTTGAAAAAGTAGGGACAGCACTGTTGCGCTACTACAAAAATAGCATTAATAACCGCAATATAGGCATTTTAATGTCAAATGACGACTGGGGCTTTAATACCCAGACGATGCTTTCAACCGCCCAAATGCGCGAATTTGTCCTTCCTTGGCACAAAAAAATCGTTGAGCTTGGCCATGACGCCGGGCTGCCTGTCGTGCTTCATTCATGCGGGAATTTGGCAGAGCTGATGGATGATATTATCGATGACCTAAAATATGACGGCAAGCATTCATATGAAGACACAATTTTGAGCGTTGAAGAATCATACAAACGCTGGGGCGGCCGGATTGCCATTTTAGGCGGCATTGATTTGGGCTTTATCATTTCGAAAAGCACCGATGAGGTTTATTCCCGCTCAAAAGCAATGCTGGAATTAGGCCAAAAAGCCTATGCCTTGGGGACTGGCAATTCAGTCCCCGAATATGTGCCGGACGAAAAATATTTTGCGATGACAAAAGCGGCTTTAGAAGCATAAGATTACGCCGCTTCGTAAAATGGCAGGGACTGCCGCGCTTCTTGATGCGCATCTTGCAGTCCCTTATGAACTTTTAGCAGTTACATAAACGCTTGCGCCAAATCCCCGATGATATCATCAATATGTTCAGTCCCGATTGATAAGCGGATTGTATTTGGCTTGATTCCGGAATCTAATAGCTCCGTTTCGCTCATTTGTGAATGAGTAGTTGAGGCCGGGTGGATAACAAGCGACTTAACATCGGCGACATTGGCAAGCAAGGAGAAAAGCTTGAGGCGGTCAATAAAAGCCTTGGCTTCATCGGCATTGCCTTTTAATTCAAAAGTAAAGATAGAACTAGCCCCATGCGGAAAATATTTTTTGTATAAGCCATTGTCAGGGTGGTTTTCTAATGAGGGGTGGTTTACTTTTTCGACTCTAGGATGGGCTGCCAGCCATTCAACAACCTTTAAGGCGTTAAAAACATGACGCTCAACACGAAGCGAAAGCGTTTCAAGGCCTTGCAGGAACAAGAAAGAATGGAATGGGGACAAGGACGACCCGGTATCACGCATTAAAGTAGTGCGGATTTTGATAATATAGGCAAGATTTCCGGCAACCGAAGAAAAAACCGCGCCATGATAGCTAGGGTTGGGCTGGGACAGGCCGGGGAATTTGTCAGTTGCTGCCCAGTCGAAGTTGCCGCTGTCGATAATCACGCCGCCAACGGAAGTGCCGTGGCCGCCGATGAATTTTGTTGCTGAATGGACAACAATATCCGCGCCATGTTCAATCGGGCGGAGCAGGTAAGGGGTCGCAAAGGTATTATCAACAATCAGCGGAACCCCATGCCGGTGGGCAATTTTTGCCACTTCGGAAATATTCACCACCGTCGAATTAGGGTTGCCAAGACTTTCAATAAAAATGGCTTTTGTATTCGGTTTTACCGCTTTTTCAAAATTGGTGCTGTCATGGCCGTCAACAAAAGTTGTTTCAATGCCAAAATCTAAAAAAGTATGGGCAAAAAGATTATAGCTTCCGCCATAAATATATTTGTCGGAAATAATATGGTCGCCGGTTCTGGCGATATTCTGGATTGCGTAAGTGATGGCAGCCGCACCTGAGGAAGTAGCAAGAGCCGCCGCTCCGCCCTCTAAGGCCGCAATGCGTTTTTCAAAAACATCATTGGTCGGGTTCATCAGCCGCGTGTAAATATTCCCGCCCTCACTTAAGGCAAAACGCCCGGCCGCCTTGGAAGTATCTTCAAAGACATATGCCGCGGTTTGGTAAATTGGCACGGCGCGGGAATCGGTCGCCGGATCGGGTGATTCCTGTCCGACATGGACTTGCAGGGTTTCAAATTTGTAGTTGTTCATAATCAATCCTTTCTCCTGTCGATTCAAAGTTCGACCTGGTTTCGCGGCTTGTGTCAATTGCGGACTGCTCCGCAATCTATCCAGTAAAACACCGCGCGTTTGAAAATTATTTTGGCGGTAAAAAATTACTCTTGAATACCTAGTAAACCTATGGCATAATTAGGTTATGAGAATTTCCACCAAAGGACGTTATTCCTTGCGCTTGCTGCTTGATTTGGCAGAGCATAAAAATGATGGGTTCATCGCGCTTAAAACAATTGCCGAACGCCAAGGAATATCCAAAAAATATCTTGAGCAGCTGATCCCGCTCCTTAACCAGCCTGATATCCTCCGCACGACCCGGGGATATAAGGGCGGTTATATGCTGGCAAAATCCCCGGACCAATATACAGTCGGGCAAATCCTTAAGATTACTGAAAAAAGCCTTTGCCCTGTTTCCTGCCTTGAAGACGACCCTAACAAATGCGAAAGGGTAAGCCAGTGCAAAACCTTGCCCATGTGGAAAGGGCTAAAACAGGTCATTGATGATTACCTTGGGAGCATAACGCTTAAAATGCTCCTCGACGGTGACTTTAAAGCGGACGGGCTTTTTTAGCTTTCTTCAAACATTGGGGTCGATAAATACCTTTCCCCGGTATCAGGCAGAATCACGACCATTTTTTTGCCTGCGTTTTCTTCACGTTTGGCAATATTTATCGCCGCGGATAAGGCTGCGCCGGAGGAAATGCCGACCAGCAAACCCTCGGAGCGGGCAAGTTCCCGGCTTTCCTTAAATGCGTCTTCATTCCCGACCGTGATTATCTCATCATAAATAGCAGTATCTAAGATTTCCGGAATAAACCCTGCCCCAATTCCTTGTATTTTGTGCGGCCCGGCAGTCCCTTTCGACAACATCGGCGAATCAAAAGGCTCAACGGCGATGATTTTCAAATTGGGATTTTTTTCCTTTAAATACCCGCCTGTCCCGGTGATAGTTCCGCCCGTGCCAATGCCGGAAACAAAAATGTCAATTTCCTCGCCGGTATCTTCCCAGATTTCCGGGCCGGTGGTATTCCGGTGGGCGAAAGGATTGGCTGGGTTGGTGAATTGCCCAGGCATGAATGAGTTCGGCGTTTGGGCGGCTAATTCTTCCGCTTTTGCGATTGCCCCTTTCATTCCCTTTGCTCCCTCGGTAAGGACCAGCTCTGCCCCATAAGCTAACAGCAGTTTCCGCCGCTCAATGCTCATTGTTTCCGGCATTGTCAGGATAATGCGATATCCCCTTGCCGCAGCAACAGCGGCCAGCCCAATGCCAGTATTTCCGCTGGTCGGCTCAATAATGACCGTGTCCGGTTTGAGCTTGCCCTTTTTCTCCGCTTCCTCAATCATGGCGAATGCAATCCGGTCCTTTACGCTTCCGGCCGGATTAAAATACTCTAATTTGGCAAGCAAATCAGCATTAATCTGATGGAATCCGGAATACTTAGTAAGGCGGAGCAGCGGCGTTTTGCCAATTAAATCGGTAAAGTTGTTTGCAATCCTCATAGTTTTTCCTTTCAATTGCTTACAAAGCCTATCTATATAGTATGCTATATCATACACCATCTTTTTTATGGTTGTCAAGGGTTATTTTTACAGTTCCGTCATTGTCATTGCGGGCTTGACCCGCAATCTGGACTTGCTGGCTTGCGGCTCGCGGATTTTTCATTTACAAAAATAAGCGACGCTCGCCTGAACATCGCTTACAAAAATTTTAAACTCGCATTTCGGCTATTCGGCTACCAGTTCCTGTTACGTCCGCCGCAAAAACTGCCGCCGCCATATGGATAATCTGCACAATGATACCAAGCCCCGTCATGCTCATGAAGCCCAAGAATTGTGCAATCCTCCGCTTCGCATACCGCATACTTGCTCCAGTTGATGCCGCTTTGATTGCAATACCAGTCGCCATCATGTTCGTGTGGGCCGTACACCTCGCAGTTGTCGGCTGGGCATAGGGCGAATCGGGGCGAGGCACTTACACTTATGCGCTTGCCTCCATGATGTGCTTTGCCATGGCCGCCGCGGGCGTAAGCAGCAGTTGGGAACATTGTTGCGATTATAAGGGCAAAACAAAGGGCTAAGGCAATTTTTCTTTTCATAAGATTCTCCATTCAAAAGTTGTTGTATTAATTTAACGTGGCTTATTGCTTTTATTATAATGGTTGCTAATTAGGCTGTCAAGAGAAATTATTTTATCGCTTAATCAAATATGTTTGGGGATTAGGCCTTTTATTTTTTCCATGGATAGCGTATAATCAAAGAAAAGGACGATAAATAAAGGAATACTAATGACAATTGATAATTGGTTGACAATGATATCTTTAATACTGGTAGTTGGCGGTGGAATTTTTGCCGGATTCCAATGGCATATTACTAATAGGATAAAAAGAGCAGAATTTATCAATGCCATTATAATAGAATTGAGATTCAATAAAGAAATGGCAAAGACGATGTATAGGATAGATTATCTTGAAGATTCGTGGTATGATGAAGACTTCCATAACTCACATAGCGATTTAGAATTTGAAATAGATAAATTGCTATCATATTTGTCGTACATATGTTACTTAAAGTATACGAGAAATATTAGTAATAAAGAATTTAAATTTTTGCAATATGAAATAGTTCGAGCTTGCTCTTCGCCGGATGTCCAGAGCTATCTTTGGAACTTATTTCACTTCTCTAAAGCATGTAGTTCAAAGTGTTCATTTGAGTATTTAGTGCTATTTGGAATAAATAATAAGCTTTTTCATAGAAGTTTTTCAAGTAAAGAAAGTGGATTTTATGATAAAAGACTTAATTTCTAATTTTATTAATTAGGTACAATAAAGGACATCAAGGAGGAAATTTTTGAATGGCAGATTTAACAAGTAATTTAGGAACTGAAAAGTTAGCTGAGACTACCTCAAAAATTGTGGAAGCAGTAACACTGCCATTGGCAGAGTCTGTTGGTAGCACAATTAATAGTCTCTTCTTTTTAGTATTCGGTGGTATTGGGCATGCTGCTGAAAAACGCAGGGAAAAATACAAATATAGCATGATAGCTTTTCAGAATGAGTGTAGTGCTAAAATTAATAATGTTCCAGCTGAACGATTAGCAGAACCAAGCACACAAATAATAATGCAAACGTTAGAAAACGCTAAAGCGTGCGTTGAGGAAGAGGAATTAAGAGAATTTTTTGCGAATCTGGTAGCAGCGGCATGTGATTCTAGTAAAAAATCGAATGTTCGTCCATCATTTTCAGATGTAATAAGCCAGTTAACACCAATGAATGCAAAAATACTTAAAATTATTTCTGGAAAACCAAACACAGGAAGAATACCAATGATTTCCTGTCGAGATTGCTTTGAGGATACTGGAATTTATTTATTCCGAGGTTATATAAGGATATGCAACACTTCAAATCAACAAACATTAGAGAACGAAATCGAATATGTAGAGGAAACTCTCAGTAATCTGGAGCGTCTCGGTATACTCAAGTGTTATGATTCAATTCCAGAAAATATAATTTCAAATGTAAGACATGATTGTGAATGGTTAGTAGAGAATGCAAAAAGTCTACCAGCTTATTTAGAAGTATGTCAAGTCCAAGGGGGTGCTGATATTTTTCAAATTGTAAAAGAATCTTTCTCCTTTACCCCTTTTGGGGTGAATTTTTTAGAGGCATGTGTGAGGGATAATAAGCCAATTTAAGAGATAACCTATGAATAACGATGTTGAAATCCTATTTAAATTGGGCCAAGAGAAACTAAAATTCCCTGATTGACTCAGCAACAAGAAAAAACTAAAAAATACCACAAATAATTCAAAAAGATTATGCTTCAAAAGAATAAATCTGTAACGGCGTTTCATTAAAAGATGATGGCGGTTTCTTTTCAATCTGCTGTAGCAACAATAATCCATTATCATAATCAACCGAGAAATTGAAATACTTTAATATATCACACCCGAACAAACTGCGAAGTTCTGTATCAAGTGCAAAGAAAACTCTTGCGTTCTGAATTTCTCTATCGCCAAACTTAATTGAAACATTTTCAATATATCGTAACTCTAAATCCCCGCCTCCTGTTGAAGCAGAACCTTTGAAAATGGCGCATTTATGCAATTGATCTTGTGTATATCCAAGATTTTCTAAATCCTTGATACTTAATGTTGTGAAATCTGAAGCAGTATCCAGTTTGAATTTAACAGATTCAAGTGACATTCTGTCGGCAGTCATAACTTCTGCTGAAAATTCGATCCGTCCCAATCCTGACGGATTGAAGCTAATGGTTATAGGTGTCATATTCTAAACAGTCCTCCGATTTGGGGAGTGTCGTCAAAGCCTTCCATAACTGTTGTTTTACCTAAGTTCCCTGCTTTTTGCAATTCTCTTTTTTTTGCTAATGCCTCTTCAAAACTTGAGAAAACCTTATAAATGTCTCCAAACAGCTTATTATCGCTCCAAGCAATATTTACGGCAACAAAATATTGCTTGGGATATTTCATAACAGCTTCATCAAGCCACATTCGCTCCATAAAAACCGTTCCTTTCATGTTTGATTGCCTTTCTTATATTATAATCCATAAGTCTCTATTTATCAAACTATTTTCTTTGAAAAGTAAACACTAATTTCTGCCGCGCTGCCTTTATTCTCTAGCTTGAATGGAGAAACTTCCTTTCCCTCATGCTCCAAAGCCAGTTCAACGTGTTTTAGGACAATCCCTAAATCAAATAGATAAAGTTTGCCCGGCAGGACCTTGCCAAGGCCGCGGACATTAGATTTTACTGTAACCAAGCCGTCATCAAAGTGAAGCTTCCACGGCTGAAAATTCACCGCAGACGGTGCAAGCCTTGCAGCGCGGGCGACTGGGTTATCCTCGTTGCTGATATCAGTGATTTTTTTGCGTTTAAAGTCCCTTTCCCCATCGCGGAGAGGAACATCTGTCTTGCCAAAGCCAAGCAGAATCCGGTAATCAGCCTTAGCAGCTTTGGGTTTTGCCATCCCGCACCAGATACTGCCATAGCCAATGCTTTGTAAATATAAGTCAACGCCTTGGAGCGTGTAGCCGATGTTAAGATATGCCAAATCGCTGTCATCAGCAGACGATAAAATTGCGTGTGGGGCAAATCCGCCTTTAAGTTCTTCATTGCCAACAATTTCAAACCGCGCCGCTTGGCCAAATGCTTGTTCTGCGTTTTCAAGATAAGTTTTGATATCTGACAATGCCGTCTCATCAAGTGGCGTTTTGTCATATTGCCGAACGCTCCGGCGGGCATATATTGTTTCGTAGAGTGTCATATTGTACCTCCGTTTTTTATCAATGATTTCAAAAGGGGCTTCCGCCGGAATTAATATGTTGTTCTTCCTGAAACAGAGAGAAAACATACAATGCGCTTTGCCCATAAAGACCGCTATCATCATCAGCATAGCATAATCCAATATGAGATTCGTAGAACATTTTTAGTGCCTCGTTGTCATTTATTCCATAGCTTTCAGTAATTAAATTGATAATTATTGGCAACGTAGCTGCCCGAATTGTTCCATGTGCCATTGTTAATTTACCCTTTCTGCTGAGATGAACTGGAGATACTCTAAAGCCTTGGCCGTAGAAAAACATATCTGCTTGTTTGCATACATAAATACCAATTTTGAAAGCGCGAAGTCCTTTGGGGACAAGCCATCAACAACAGCTTGGATAGTCTCGCCGACATCATCATTCGCAATTTTCCCGATGACAATATCATGTTCATGCTGATAATTTGAATTTTTGCGGCATTCAACGACAAAATCAAGCCACTCCAATGAATAATCAGCAAATGCCTTTACTTTTAGTATTTGGAGGGCGGAATCATCAAATTCATAAGTATTTAGATAAGCGTCTGCTTTTTTTCGGGCTTTCGCTTGACGTTTAGCCCATTTTGTTGCTTGCTCACGGATATCTGTAGTATAAAATCCAGTCCCAAAATCGCGGCCGGTAAATGCCTTAATGATTCGCGGAACGTTAACTATTTCAGTGCTGCCATGATAAATAATCATAATTATATCCACGCTCCTTTCAAAGTCTGGAGAATTTGGGCGTAGCTCATAATCTCATCCTGAATCCATGTTTCGGGTTTTTTCACCGCCTAGAAACTGGTCAATATCTCTGACGATATACTCAAAACCAAACCCATGCAAGATATCATAATCGCGGTCAAGCATTTCAATTACCCCTTTTTCCTCAAAAAGCTTGTAGATCTCATTGCTTGGCATTGATTTGTAGTCAGCATATTTCTCTATGCAAAATGCTTTGAATGATAGTTGGCTCAAAGTTTAACCTCCGATTTTTAAAGCTTTGTGATTCTTGCTAGATAGTCTTTCCCATAGACGTTCTGATAATTGCCGGAGTTTCCTTTTCTCCTTAAATGAAAACCATCTGGATATTTCCAGCTGGTTCACTGCTGCAGGAAAAGAGACTTGAACTCTCATGAGGTAACCCTCACACGGACCTGAACCGTGCGCGTCTGCCATTCCGCCATTCCTGCGTCTGTAATCTATATTATCAGCAATAATCCCCCTCCTCCCATTCTACCACATTAATTTTCCCAAATCAATTACTAATAAAAAATCCGCATATCCGCATTATGCAAATACTAGTTTAACTTTTATTTTGGAAAGTGTCAACTATCAGGCGAAATTTATTGCCAAGGGGTTAAGTTCTGCTAAGAAAATGCCGAAAATATAATTATAAAAATAGCTATAACTATAATTATAAACTATAGCTATAAATATATTTTTAGTATTGATTTTTTCCAATTTTTATAGTAAAATAAAATTAGCAGTTTAGCTTTAGCTAATTTTGCTTTAAAACGTAATGCCCATATGAAAACGGAAACGAATTTCCGAGGCTAGGATAGCCGCATCAATCAAAGGAGTGAGCATATGAAAATGGACATGACAGCTTTAACTGGTTATAATACGCGCAAAGATTATTCGATGCTTCTTAATAATCTGCCCTCGCGTTCCGGTGCCGCAGGTGCAGCAGCGAATCTTAATTTTCTTTCCGATTACGCAAGCATCAAAAACGGCAGTTATGGGAAACTGATGAGTGCTTATTACGGCCCTGACCGGGACCGGGTTAGCGGCATAGCCAACAATTCTCTATCGACTTCCCGTGACAGCAGCAGACAATTAAGGGATATCCAGAACAATGCCGAAGCATTGAAGAAATCGGCGGACAGTTTGCTATCGACTGGTTCTCAGTCAGTTTTTAATGAAACGAATATTACCGCCACAGATGATAAAGGCGTGACGACCACGAGCAGAGGTTTTGACACCAACGCGATTTTCAAAGCAGTTTCGACTTTTGCGAACGACTATAACAACTTACTTGATAAAGGCCGTGAGTCAAATGCTTCCGGCATTGCTTCCCGGGTTAATTCACTTACCAGCATGACCAGCCTTAACCGCAATCTGCTTGGGCAGGTCGGCATAAGGCTTGACGGTGACGGCAAAATGTCGGTTGACGAAGAAGCATTCAAAAAAGCAAATATGTCAACCGTCCAATCATTATTCCAAGGCACTGGCTCATATGCTTTCCAAGTTTCAGCCCAAGCGTCCTTAATTGATTTTACGGCCGCAAACGAAGCGGCAAGATCCAATACCTACAATGCCAGCGGAAGCTTTACCAATAACTTTTCAAGCGGGAATATTTTCGGTTCATTTTTCTAGTTTTACCGGATCAAAGCTTACAGCCCACATAAAAATATGTGGGCTTTTGATATTGAGTTAAGGAGCTAAAGCATGAAAAAATGCCCGCGTTGCTTAAAATACGATCGTGATGACGTAAGGTTTTGCTGTCATTGCAATACCGAGCTATTCTTTGAACATCGGTTTAAAAATTGTGAAAATCCGAAAAAATTTCTCTTGTCTCCAACTAATTTTTATGCTATAATCCGTTTGTTGTGTAAAAAACTATAAGCACGCAAGCGGATTCGCAGTATTGGTGTCCATCAACATGGATTAAATGCGGAGGAACGGTTGCGGAAGCGATTTTTAAGCAGCTAGCTTGAAAATCAAACCAATGGAGGAAAATATGAGCGTTATATCAATGAAGCAATTGCTTGAAGCAGGTGTGCATTTTGGCCACCAGACCAGAAGATGGAACCCGAAAATGGCTCCTTACATCTTCACCGAAAGAAACGGCATCCACATTATTGACTTACAAAAGTCAGTCGGAAAAGTTGACGAAGCCTACCGCGCGATTTTTGAAGTCGCTTCGCAAGGCGGGACAATTCTTTTTGTCGGGACAAAAAAGCAAGCCCAAGACGCGGTCAAAACAGAAGCTTTACGCTGCGGTATGTTTTATGTCAGCGAAAGATGGCTAGGCGGAATGCTGACCAACTTTAAAACAATCCAAAGCCGGATTGAAAGATTAAAAGCAATTGAAAGAATGCATAAAGACGGCACTTTTGAGATTTTACCCAAAAAAGAAGTTATTGCGCTTAAGAAAGAATGGGAAAAATTGGAAAAAAATCTTGGCGGCCTTAAGGAAATGAGACGGGTCCCCGATGCGATTTTTGTCGTTGACCCCAAAAAAGAAAGAATCTGCGTCCAAGAAGCCCATTCCCTTGGCATTACCTTAATCGGAATCGGCGACACCAACTGTGACCCCGAAGAGCTTGACTTCATCATTCCCGGCAATGACGATGCAATCCGCGCCGTCAAACTGATTGTTGCCAAGATGGCCGATGCGGTTATCGAAGCAAACCAAGGCGAGGATGCGCTTAATGATTCAAGTGAAGAGGAAGCCGAAGCAGAAGAGACAGCTTACGAAGCCCCAAAGGATATTGAGGAAGTTGTTGCTTTAGAAGAAGCATAAAAAATTTTAAAGATTTAAAAATTAATTAAATTATTAATTTTTAATTCTAAAATAGAAAGATCTTCTTAGGACTATAAAGACTGGTTTTTGAAAAAATAAAAGAATAAAGAACTATAAATAGAAAGGAACTAATTATGGAAATAACAGCAGGATTGGTAAAAGAACTACGTGAGCTTTCCGGGGCCGGAATGATGGATTGCAAAAAGGCGCTTAGTGAGTGTAACGGAAATATAGAAGAAGCAATGGAGTATTTGCGCAAAAACGGACAAGCAAAGGCTGAAAAAAAAGCCAGCCGGATTGCCGCCGAGGGAATCTGCCGGATTGCAACGAAGTCTGACACCGTCGCCGCCGTGGTCGAAGTTAATTCAGAAACGGATTTTGTCGCCAAAAACGAAGAATTTCAAGATTTTGTCATGAATGTTGCTTTAGTTGCCACAGAAACTAACGTTACCAACATCGACACTTTCTTAACCGAAGCTTGGCCGGAAGACACATCAAAAACGATTAAAGAAGTCCTGATTGAAAAAATCGCCAGAATCGGTGAAAACCTTAGCATCCGCCGCTTTGAAAAAGTTGTGGCAGCTGATGGAATGGTTGCTTCTTATGTGCATGGCGGCGGAAAAATCGGCGTCATCATCGAAGCAAAAACAGATGTCATTAATGAAAATATCAAAGAAGCGTTAACGAATTTGGCAATGCAAGTAGCAGCAATGTCGCCGCTTCATGTTTCGACTGACGAAATATCAGAGGAATACAAGGCGAAAGAAAAAGAAATTTTACTGGCCCAAGCCTTGCTTGAAAATTCACAGTTGCCGGAACAAAAGCAAAAATCACAAGAAATAATCGAAAAAATGATGATTGGCCGCTTGGCAAAACAGCTAAAAGAAATCTGTCTTCTTGAGCAGGTTTATGTCCGCGCCGAAGACGGCAAGCAAACTGTTGGCCAATACGTCTTAGCTACGGCCAAAGCAAATGGCGCAAATCTTTCCATTAAGCGTTTCGTCCGCTTTGAAACCGGAGAGGGCCTAGAGAAAAAAAGTGAAGACTTTGCCGCCGAAGTAGCAAAGCAGATGGGTTAATTACTTATTTATCGTAAAGACTAAAGCTGTTACGTACATGGTTTGTATGTAGCAGCTTTCTCTTATCCATAAGATTGCGGCTCGGAGGCCGCAATGACACGGCCGCCATTGCTGAAAGCCGCCATTGCTGAAAGCCGCCATTGCTGAAAGCCGCCATTGCTGAAAGCCGTCATTGCGGGCTTGACCCGCAATCCCTACAGGAGAAACCAACATGAATCAAAAAGACATCCTCATCATCGACGACGACCCCGACCTGTCCGCGATTACCGCGGATCTGTTAAATGACAACGGTTATCAAACGGACTTAGCCGCCGACGCAAAAACGGCTTTAAAAATGCTCGCGCAAAATAATTACCGCCTAATTCTCCTTGATATCAACCTGCCGGACAAAACAGGCTTTGAACTATGTGAAAATCTACGCAAAACTACCGATATCCCGATTATTTTCATTAGCGCAAGGACAAGCGACACCGACAAAATAACTGGCCTTGACATTGGCGGCGATGATTATGTTCCGAAACCCTATTCGCTTTATGAGCTTCTTTCGCGCATAAAAGCGCATTTACGCCGCTCATATGAGATGGATGCCGAAAGTGAACGGTTTTGCTTCGGCAATGTTTCGGTTGACTTAAAAGCAAGAAGCGTTACCAAAAACGAAATTCCGGTTGAACTTTCCGCCAAGGAATTTGACTTGCTTATGTTATTGATTAAGCATAAAAACAAAGCAGTCACAAAAGATGATCTGCTTAACCAGATTTGGGGAGCATACAGCGAAACAGAGCCGCAAACCTTGACCGTGCATATCCGTTGGCTTCGTGAAAAGTTAGAAGACAACCCATCAGAGCCAGTTTTTATCAAAACGGTCTGGAGCATTGGCTACAAACTAGAGGTATTTTCATGAAAGGAAAAATCTTCGGGCTGACGGTTGCTTTTATTTTGGCAATCACGTTCTTTTTCGGGGGCGTTTTGCTTTATCTTAATCTTGAATTAAATGATTACGAAAAGCAAAAAGCAGGCGAGAGGGCGGTTTTTTTTAATGAAATAACGAATACGGAAGAGCTTTTCGAAGCCGTCATAAAAGCAGAAGCGTTGTATGATGAGACAACTGTCATTCCTAGTATCAGGCGGCTGATAATTATTTCATATCTTGCTTGCCTTATTTTTGCCATGATAGTCTTTGCTGGCTGTTATTTTTGGGTAATTAAGCCATTTCTTAAGCTGGAAAGGTTTGCCAAGGAAGTCGCAAGGGGAAATCTTGATTTTCCGCTTTTAATTGAGCGGGAAAACATTTTCGGCGAATTTTCATGGGCGTTTGACTTATTGCGGAGCGAGCTTAAAACTGCCCGCGAAAATGAGGAATTTTCAAAACAAGAAAACAAAACCTTAATCGCCACGATTTCTCACGACATCAAAACCCCTGTTTCCTCAATCCGGGCATATGCCGAGGGGCTAAAAAACGGCATGGGAAATTCGCCGGAACGAAGCGGACGCTACTTGGACGTGATTGTACGGAAAGCGGACGAAGTAACAAAACTCACCAATGACTTATTTCTCCATGCTTTGTCCGACATGGAAAAACTAGAGCTTTTAATCAAGCCCCATCAAGCGGAAACGCTTATAAATGACATTTTCGCCCCTTTTTTTGCGGAGTACGGCGGGAAAATAAAAATCACCACCGCCATTCCGGAAGTAACCGTAAACGCAGATGAAAATCGGCTGGCACAGGTTTTTGACAACATCATCACCAACGCTGTCAAATACGCGCCGGATTCGCCGATTGAAGTTTCTTTTGCGGCTAATGATGATTATTTAAACTGCAAAATCCGCGACTATGGCATGGGAATACCGCCTTTAGATGTGCCGTTTATTTTTAAGCGGTTTTACCGCGGCGCGAATGCCGGAAACGTTAAAGGTTCGGGGCTTGGGCTTTATATCGTCAAGTATATCATCGAAAAAAGCGGGGGCTATGTAAGCTTAGATAATACTGAAAAAGGCCTCCTAGTAAATTTTTCGCTAAAACTTTCCGTGATTTAAGGATTTCTTAATAATTGCCATGCTAAAGTTAAGACAAAAATTATTAAGGAGAACATTATGAGTAAGATTATTTTATCCGCAAAAGACTTGTGCAAAAGCTACGCAAGCGGCGGATTGCAAAACCACGTGTTGAAAAATGTTGATTTTGAGCTTCGCGACGGTGAGTTTTGCGTAGTAATGGGAAGCTCGGGCTCGGGGAAGTCAACCCTGCTTTATTGCCTGTCGGGAATGGACACCGCGACTTCGGGGGAAATTACCTACAAAGACAAGCAATTTGAAAAACTAAATGAGGACAAATTGGCACGTCTGCGCCGGAAAGATTTTGGCTTTGTGTTCCAGCAGATGCATCTTGTTGCAAATCTTAGTATTTTTGAAAACATTGCTGTGCCGGGCTATCTTGTTTCCAAGCCCCCAAAAGTTCATGCAAAAGCCGAGGAATTAATGGAAAAGGTCGGGATTTCGGCTCTTAATAAACGTCTTCCCTCGCAGGTTTCGGGCGGTGAGCAACAAAGGGCAGCAGTAGCACGGGCATTAATAAATTCGCCGCAGATACTTTTTGCTGACGAACCAACAGGCTCGCTTAATTCCAAAGCCGGCTTGGAAGTGCTTGATATTTTGAGCGAGTTTAACCGGGGCGGGCAGACGATTCTCATGGTGACACATGACATAAAAGCAGCTATCCGGGCAACCCGTCTTATCTACATCAAAGACGGCAAGCTTTGCTCCGAGATGGAGATGGGGTTATATCAAGGCGAAAATGAAAAAGCGCGGGAAAGCCAGGTTGTTGCGTGGCTTACTTCGCTGGGATGGTAGGGGGTGGCATGATGGCAATTTTAAAACTGGCTTTATCACTCCTTAAAAAACATAAAGCATATGCAATGACTATTTTCTGCTTATCGCTAATTGTTTCGCTCATGCTGACGGCAGTGCTTACGGTTATTAATCGAACCGCCAATCTGCAAAATGACTCATTCAGCAGTTCGAAAAGCCCTGATTTTATGGTCTTTTTACTGTCAGAAGATTACGATTTTTCATTGTCTTCTAAGCTTTCGGCGCGTGATGAAGTTAAAAGCGTCAGGGAAAGCGTCGCCGTTTTTGTCATTCGGCAAGAAATTTTATTTGCCGGGGCGGCGGCAAAAAATGAAGTCGGCAGCTTTGGGCAAGAAGGGCTGTATATACTTCCTTATCAAATTGAAAACGGCGCATTTAAAATTAAGGGCAGGCCGGATCAATTGGAAAATATTGGTAAAGGAGAAATTATCCTGCCCTTGCTTTATGAAAACCAGTATTCGCTTATAGAGGGTGATATCATTAATATTACCGGAATAGAGTTTAAAATCCTTGGCTTTTTTGAAGACCCGTATTTTGGCTCGCCAATGGTCGGGACAAGGCGGGTCTTTGTTAACAGTGAGGATTTTAAGCTGCTTAACACCACCGAAAACAGGTCGGTTGGCTGCTTGTTCATCGACTTAAATTCACAAATGGGCGATCATGATTATGGTGAAAATTTACGCAGCTTAACCTCAAATGCTTTTTATGGGGAAGAAGATGTATTTGTGGTTACGAAAGCAGAAATAAGGCAATTTGCGATGCTGGTCCCTGATCTGGTGGCGGCGATTCTGTTTGCGTTTACGCTTTTATCACTTGTGATTACGCTTTATGTGCTTCGTTATGCTGTCCTTTCCGGAGTTGAGGGGAACTACGTGACGCTGGGCGTGTTTAAGGCAATTGGTTTTATAGGCAGGCAGATTCGCATTGCCATTATGCTAAAATACGCGCTGATTTGTGCTATTGGCGCAGTCCTTGGCGTTTTTCTGTCAATTCCGGCAATTCCTTTATTCGGCGGGATTCTGATGGACGCGGCCGGGCTGATTTGGAGCGGAAGTGTGTGGCTTTCCGGAGCTTTGCTTGTTATTGTGGCTATTTTTGCCTTAATCGGCTTAATTACCTTTATGAATACCAATAAAATAAAGAAAATTTCGCCTGTCCGCGCCATTTCGTTTGGCCATGCGCCAGTTTACTTTGCGAAAAGGTTAAACCTTTCATTAAAGCGGCTTTCATGTCTTCCGCTTAACCTTAAAATGGCGTTAAAGCAAATGCTCACCCGCCGCAAGCAATACACGGTTCTTTTGATTATCGCCACGCTCCTTGCTTTTATGGTGATTCTGATGGGCAGCATTTCCGGCCTTTTTGATAATGATGATACTGCGCTTTATGTTTTTGGCAATCCGCAGTTCGATTTTTCGCTTAGCGTAAGGGCAACCGATGATGACGGTGATTTTTATCAAAAATTTGACGAACTGACCGCCGAATTCGCGGAAAAATATGATGCGGTAGTTTATGATATTGCGGAATCCTATACCGTTCTTGAAAATACAAGAGTTGCATTGGTATGTTTTGAGCCTTTTGATGGCATTGGGATGATTGAGCCGCTTAAAGGAAGATTCCCCCAATATGAAAATGAGCTGGCACTTTCCCCGGTTATGGAACTTCAATTCGAAAAAACGATTGGCGACACCGTTATCATCACCAAGCCGGACGGCGAGGAAGTCCCTTTTATCGTGGTGGGCATCGTTCAGAGCATCCGTGACATAGGAGTTAACTCCACAATCGGAATATCCGGGGCAAAGCGGCTGAACCCTGATTTTTCCGCTTCAAACCGCGGTTTTATCCTGCCTGCTAATTTGACGGTAAAAGAAAGGGAAACGATTGTTGATGAAGTTATTGAAAAGTATGAAAGTGACGATTTTAGCGTGATGTCAAAAGATGTTTTCTTTGGGCAGCTGCTTGATTCAATCAGGGCGGTCTTGTCTCCGGCAACAGCGGTTGCCTATGCCTTGGCGGTTGTCCTTGTCGCCTTGATTACATTCCTGCTTTCAATGATTGCCATTTACCGCGAAAATACCGATATAGGCATTTTTAAGTCAATTGGCTTTACTTCGGGGCAGCTTCGTATTCAATTCGCCCTGCGGTTTTTATTGATTTCCCTTATCGGCGGCTTGTTTGGGATTATCCTCAATCTTGTTGCCGGCAATTATTTACTTTCGCTTATTTTCGGGCTTTTCGGCGTGCCGAAGGTCAGCCTAAGCCCCGGAGCTTTTGAATTGATGTTCCCGGTTGTGCTTGTTTCAATAATTGCGCTTCTGGCCGCATTTTTGGTTTCTGGGCGGATAAAGCAGGTTTCGGGCCGGGTGCTGGTGGCGGAATAAGGATGGCAGGATTGCGGCTCGGGGCCGCAATGACTCGAATCTGTCATTGCGGACTCTGCTCCGCAATCCCTCGCTCCCGTCATTGCGGACTCTGCTCCGCAATCTCTCAGAAATAATTGATTTAGAGATTTTTTCTCCAAAAACACTTGCTTTTTATAATTAATATGCTAGAATAGTGGTATTCCATTAAATAAATAAGGTATATGAAGTAACCGGAGGACACCAATCAATGCTGTTGCAATTCAAATTCGCGAATTACCGCTCTTTTGCCGATGAAACAGTATTTAACATGACCGCAGCGCCGATTCGCGAGCATAAGAATAGCTTGCTTTGCCAGAATGGGGTAAAAGTCCTGCCTGTAGCCGCGCTTTATGGGGCAAACGCCTCAGGCAAGTCTTCATTTTTTAGGGCGTTTGATTCTATGTGCAGTTTAGTCAAAGGGTCTTGTGAAGAAGAGTTGATAAAAGCTTATGCCAATGCGTTTACATTTTCCGCCATTTATGCAAAAAAACCAATCGAGTATGAAGTAAGTTTAGCGTTCAACGAATATGAGTACCGTTATGGTTTTGAGCATAATAGTGAAAAAATCTTATGCGAATACTTATATAAGAAAAAGCTTAGTGTTAATAATACGATTGAAAAAATTATTTTTGAGCGGGTGGGAAAAAAAGTAATCTGTAATGCCAATGCCGCAATCAAAAAAGAAGTCGGATACTGCGCTTCAATGTGCCCCGGACATTCACTTATGCTGACTGACTTGGGGCGGCGCGGTAAAATTAGCGAAATTAAAAAGATTTTTGATTGGTTTGGATTAATTGCCGTTTCAATTTTTGGCGGTTATGTCGGAGAAGTGCCGGCAAATATTTTTCAGGGAGATACTCCATATTTAACCGCATTACGAAAAAAGTCAATTAGCCTTATTAGTGAAATTGATAAAGGCATCGCCGCTATCATACCTGTAAAAAATGAGAGTGATGAAAATTATGTCTTAAAATCCATTCATAAATATGACGGCAAGGAAATCGAAGTTCCTTTCATGATTGAGTCTGATGGGACAAAAAAATTATTAACGCTTGCTTATTCGGCATTTGGGGCGCTTGATTGCGGCGGTTATTTATTTATTGATGAGCTTGACACAAAGCTGCACCCGCTTTTATTGCGCAAAATTGTCCATATGTTTAAGAACAAGGATATCAATAAACATGGAGCCCAGCTGGTCTTTTCTGCCCACAATATTATTAACCTTGATTCTTCGGATTTACGGCGTGATGAGATTTGGTTTGTCGAAAAAAATAACCATAAATCCACTATTTTTTCTTTATATGATTATGAAGATGATGGCGGCGGTGATATTCGTTCGGACTTGGATTACGGTAAACATTATTTGCTGGGGCGTTTTGGCGCAATTCCCTTTAAAGACTCTTAAGGAGTATGGATATAGTGGCAGAGCAGTTATTTAAAAAACAGAAATCGGTAAGAAAAAAGCGCGACAGCCAAAAACGAAAGCAATTATCCGAAACATGGCTATTTATTTGCGAGGGTGAAAAGACAGAACCCAACTATATAAAGACCTTGGTTAAGTATGCCAATGAAAAAACCAAAGTTTCTCACCTAAAAATTAAAATCGTCGGCACAGGCCTAAGCACGGTGAACCTGGTAAATAAAGCAGACGCCCTGATGGCAGCGGTTGATGATTTTAATATTAAAACAGATATCCCTTATGGCAAAGTTTTTATTGTCTTTGATAAAGATTCTTTCAAGGATTCAGATTTCAATAACGCGGTTTCGATGGCAAAGGCGCGGAAAAATCATTTTCCAATTTGGTCTAATGAGTGCTTTGAATTATGGTATCTTCTTCATTATGATTATTTTGATAGCGATATTGGCAGAGATACATATTTCAAGAAGCTAAGCGAATATTTGAAAATAAAGAATTACGAAGAAAAAAAGTCGCTGGATGTCTTTTCGCAGATAGCGGAAAAAACCGGAATAGCATTAAAAAACGCTGACAGATTAAACGGGAATTATCATGACAAAATTCCGCCAGCAAAAAGAGTTCCATCTACGCAAATGCCGATTCTAATCCGTGAGCTTGAAGAGCGGCTTAAGATAGTATTTTAATCCCCCCCTTGTGAGATTGCGGCTCGGGGCCGCAATGACTCAAACCTGTCATTGCGGACTCTGTTCCGCAATCCCTCGCTCCCGTCATTGCGGACTTTGCTCCGCAATCTCCCCCAGTTCATAAAATTTTCATACTTTTTTCGTCCCAGTTTATTGACAAATTAAAAAAAAGCTTTATAGTGGTAGTATGAGCAAATTTTTTTAAGGGGCAGGTAAGGTTTAGGAAAACTTATGAAAATTTTAAACACCGAAAAATTTTTGAAAAAGAATAAATCAATTAAGACAGAAAATAAAGCAAACCCAAAGCGGAAACGGAAGCTTAAGCCGAAATGGCTTGTCGGCGGGATAATAATCGCGGCGGTTATTATTTTTTTCATTTTCCGCCCAAATGACCGGATGCCGGACAATCTCGTTTCGCGAGTCGATTTGACCGAACTTTTTATGTCTGAGATCGAATATACCATCAGCGCGACCGGAATTGTCGAAAGCAATAATTCACATAAAGTATATTCAAGCCAGAACCTTAGGATTGAAGACGTATTAGTAGAAGTCGGAGATGTCGTAGCGGTCGGGCAGCCCTTGCTTTTCCTTGACACAAGGTCTTTAGAGGAGCAAATAGAAGCAAAAGAAATTAGCATGACAAGTGCGGAAAGAAGCGCGGCCCAGCAAATAAAAACCGCCAACGATACATATCTGGCGGCCAGGAATGCGATTGAGGGCGGGACAAATTCAAGCTTGATTAGTGCTGAAGCAAGCGTCCGGACTGCTTATGAGAATTGGCAGCGGGCGGTTAAAACCTATAATGATTTTTTGGCTTCCAAAAATAATGGGACAAACTCGACTTTGGTAACGCAGGACAGCCAAGTAAATAATGCCAACGTCGCCCGTGACCAAGCGCAGTCTTCCTTAAACACGGCCAGGAACGAACGCGATACGGCAACGAATGCCCGCAATCAGGCCCAAATATTATACGATGGGGCAGTAACAGACCAGAACATAAAGCAGGACGATTTTGATCTAGACCCATCTGACCCTGACTTAAAAGAAGCACTTGATAAAGCAAAAGAAGTTACTGAAAAAGCGCAGGAAGCACTTAATGCCGCAGTTGCCTTACTGGCTTCGCGCCAAGCGGCGGTGGCCAGTGCGGAAAACGCATTAGAGCAAGCAAAAAACTCATATGAGGCGGCTTTAAAGACTCGCGGGGCAGCTTATGCTACTGCTGACACTACTTTACAGGACTATGCCAAAAATATCGAAACAACAAGGGCGGCTTATGAATCAGCTTTGCAATCGCAAGCGGCAGCCAATGAAACAGCCCAAAACTCACTACAGCAAAATCTAAACAGCTTGGCCGCGGCCAGATTAAGCGCAAATACGGATTTATCCGATTTGGAATATGAAAGAATGCTAAAGAACTTGGCGGACGCAGAGGTTAAGGCAAACGAAGCGGGGACGGTGACGGCAGTTTTTGCCAGCATTGGCAATGTGGCAAGCGGCATTTTATTTGTCATTGAAGATACCCAGGATTTAGTTATCGAAACAACGATTTCCGAATTTGACGTTGGAACAATAACAGTTGGTATGCCAGTCGCGATTAGGTCAGAAGCAGCGCGGAATGTTATTTATGACGGTACTGTCATATCGGTTGCGCCGACCTCTAACAAAAATGCGCAGGGGAATACTGACCGGATGGGAGATACCGTTTTTGCAACCAAAATCAAAGTAAATGAGGCTGATACGAACTTGCGGATCGGAATGAGCGTCCGCCTTAATTTTATTGTTGAGCGGCAGGAAAATATCCTTGCCGTGCCTTATGATGCGGTTTTTGCAAATGAAAATGGCGAAGAATGCGTTTTGGTTTTAGCCCCCCTTGGCAATTCTTTGGGCGAACCGGCTTACGAGCTTAGGGAACTGGCGGTTATTACCGGACTTGAAAATGATTTGAGCATTGTCATTAGCGGCGAGGGGTTAAGAGAGGGAATGACGGTTATCAGTACGCCATCGAATTACCGGGGGCTAGCCGGGCAGCAGGTCACTCTGACGGATCGGATTATTTCTAACGATAACCCGAACCGGGGCGTGATGTTTGGATTCTAGGAGATAGGTTATAAATGAACGATATTATCATTAATATGACCGGAATAATTAAGCGTTTTTATGTCGGTGAACCGAATGAACTGGAAATCTTACATGGGATTGACATGGTTGTCAAAAGAGGTGAGTTTATCTCCATCGTTGGGGCTTCCGGTTCGGGCAAATCAACGCTGATGAATATAATCGGCGCCCTTGACCGCGCGACCGAAGGCAGTTATACCCTAGAAGATACCGTTATCGAAAAGGCAAGGGATGCCGAGCTTTCGGCAATCCGGAATCAAAAAATCGGTTTTGTTTTCCAAAATTTTAATCTTGTTCCCCGCACGAATGCGATCAAAAATGTTGAGCTTCCAATGATGTATGGCGGAATGAGCCAGCGCGACCGGAATCGCCGAGCCTGTGAGTTGATGGACATGGTTGAGATGGGTGACCGCCTTTATCACCAGCCAAATGAATTATCCGGCGGACAAAAGCAAAGAGTGGCAATCGCCCGCGCAATGGCAAACGATCCGGCCATTATTCTTGCCGATGAACCAACGGGGGCCCTTGACAGCAAAACCGGGCGGCTGGTAATGGATTTATTCCATACGTTAAATAAAGAGCAGGGAAAAACAATTGTTTTAATTACGCATAGTAAAGAGCTTGCTTCGGAAACCGGGCGGATTCTAACGATGAGCGATGGGGTTTTTGTATTATGAATATTACAGAAAATATTAGAATGGCATGGGAAGGCCTAAAAGCCAACAAAATGAGGGCGCTTCTGACAATGCTGGGAATCATTATCGGGATTGCGTCAGTGATTGGCATTTTGACGATTGGCAGCGGCCTAAGCTCCTCGGTGACTGGGGCGATGGGTTCGCTTGGGGTCAGCAATATCACAGTCAGCCTGCAAAGAAAGAGTAATGATATCGGCAACCGCCGCCTCGGCAATATTACGGAAGATGATTTAATCACAAATGAAATGATTGAAGCTTTGTCTGCCCGTTACGATGAAGCAATCGCCGGGATCAGCCTGTCCCAAAACGCCGGGGGCGGCCAGGCAAAAGACGGCCACCGCTATGCTAATATCAGCCTGACGGGAATCAATGCGGAGTATCTTTTTGTAAACGGAATTAATATGGCAAGGGGACGAAACTTTATTGACCGGGATATCTTACGCGGCCGGAATGTTGCAATTGTTTCCGACCGCCTAGTTAACAATATGTTCGGCGGTGACACCAATAAAGCTTTGGGTGAGGAAATCGTTGTTTACGTGGGCAATGAAATTCTGGTTTTTATTATTGTCGGCGTTTATGAATATGAGATGTCCATATATAATATGAGCAACGCTTCGGAAAGGGATTTGAATACGTCATTATTTATCCCGGTGACAACGGCGAAAAAAATCGCCAATGCCTTTGACGGTTACACATCGTTTACAGTTTCTGCGGAAAATGCCGTTGACAGCATTGCTTTTGCCCACCAAATCCAAAGCTTCCTTAATCGCTATTATGTGAATAATGACAATTTCGAAGTCCAGACTATGAGCATGGAAAGTATGCTTGAATCGCTTAATACAATGCTTAATACCGTCAGCATCGGCCTTTCAGTCATTGCCGGGATATCACTTTTGGTCGGCGGAATCGGCGTCATGAATATTATGCTGGTTTCGGTCACGGAACGGACGCGGGAAATCGGGACGCGCAAAGCATTAGGCGCGACTAATGGGAATATCCGGGTCCAGTTCGTTGTTGAGAGCATGATTGTCTGTTTAATCGGCGGTTTCATCGGTATGCTGCTTGGCGGCGCGTTAGGTTATGCCGGGACGTCACTTATCGACACCGGGGCTTATCCTACCTTTGGCAGTATTGTCATTGCGGTTGGCTTTTCGCTAGGGATTGGCTTGTTTTTTGGCTATTATCCGGCGAATAAGGCCGCGAAGCTTGACCCGATTGAGGCACTTAGGTATGAGTAGGGGAATCCCCCTCACACTTCCTTCATTAATCGCAAATAAAACTCAATCATTTCATTTCTTTCCCCCCATCCATTGCTTGCTAACCGGATAAAAGCCAAGCTTTTCGTACCAGCCGACCATCGCGACATATAGAAGCTCAATTTCCAAACAGCCTTGCTCCTTTAGCCAGCGGACACCCTCGGCAACCATTCGCTGCCCGATGCCCCGCCCCCTCGCTTCATGGATAATGCCGACACAGCCAATTGAGGCGGATTTGCCCCCATCATTTTTAAAGCGGGCTCCATCGCGCTCAAGCATTAGGAAACCAATAATTTTGTCCCCATAAAGAGTAAGCATTACTACATCGTCATAATCCGCAAAATAATGCTGCCATAGCGGCTGGGCATCAAGGACCGCTTCCATCAAGGCGGGCTTGTCAGTTTCTTTTGCCAAACGGGAAGAAATATCTTCCGGTTCATTAAGGGAAAGCTTGCCAAAATCAAAATCGCTAAGCTTTAGTTTCATATTGGTTGTATGATAGTCAGCATGGTAGCCGTATTTTTCAAAAAAACCAACACTTCCATAATCAAGCGGAACGCCTTGGAAAATATAGTTGTTGGCAAAGCCCAAGATGACCGGGCCATTTTTATCCTTGCTCCGGATAAAATTTTCCGCTTCTTGTAAGAGTTTTCTCCCATGGCTTTTTTTACGATATAAAGGAAGAACGCAAATCAGGGTAATCGTATTATCGCAGATTACCGCATAACCAACCGTTTGCCCGTCGCCGGAAAAAGCCTTTATGACGTGGTTTTGTTCCGGTTTGAGTAAATCAAAAAAGACTTCTTCGCCTAAGGGGTAATCAGGGAAGCATAAGAGGTAAATGGGAAATAAATCAAGGTATTTTTCATTCTTCATACTTGTAGTATACAAAAAATAAGCTATTTTTCAATATCTTATTTTTCAAAATCCTATTTTTCAATATCCTATTCAATATCTTTTTCAAAATCTTATTTTTCAATAAATATTTTTAAATATTTTTTTTAATAAGTACTTTTTCAAATATTTTTTCAAACCTCTTTTTTCTTTCGGTTTTTTGTGGTATCATATGGTATGGAGCAATTTCCTAAAAGGAGCCTTAGGTAAATGTCAGAGAATATGAAGCTGACTTTAGAACGCCGGAAACGGATTAAAACACTTAAGAAAATTATTATTCTCGCGCTTTTTTCCGCCATCATTTTACCATCGGTTTTTTGCTTTATTTTCATGGCCAAGCTGTTGGAAAGCAATAAGCAGATCAGGGGCTTGGAAGAAAGGCTTGTTGCGCAAGAAAAGATTTTGCTTATCATGGCGGAGGAAGCCGGGAAAGAAGAGCTTTTAGAGATTGTTGAAACTAGCATTTTCCATACGGCACGGCTGGAAGAGTCGAGCCGCATAGGTGGCAGCACGACCCTTAATGAAGTCAGCGAGCAAGTGAGTGAACGCAAATTCTACCTTACATTTGACGATGGGCCAAGCAGCAATACGGGCTTGATTTTGGATATTTTAAAAGAATACGATGTCAAGGCGACTTTCTTTGTTGTGGGCAAAACTGATGAACGGTCGTTTGATTTATACCGCCGGATTGTTGACGAAGGGCATACCTTAGGAATGCACTCATATAGCCACGTTTATCAAGAAATTTATCAGTCGGTGGAAGCATTTAGTGAAGATTTGGCCAGATTGCAGGAACTATTATACGAGGTAACCGGAGTCTGGTGCCGTTATTACCGTTTTCCCGGCGGCAGCTCGAATACTGTCAGCCGGATTGAAATGCAGGTTTTGATCGATTACTTAACAGAAAAAGACATTGTTTATTTTGACTGGAATATTTCGTCCGGCGATGCGGCAAGCGGTTACTTAAGCACCCAGCGGATTGTCAATAACTGCCTTTCCGGGCTAAGCGGCAAAACCGAGGGCATTATACTGTTGCATGATACGGCGGAGAAAAGCACGACTGTCCTTGCCTTGCCCCAGATAATTGAGGGGATTTTGGCTCATGAAAAGACAGTTATCCTGCCGATTACTGATGAAACCTTGGCAGTACAGCACCTTAATTGACAGAAACATCAATAGTATTGTAACATATAAATAAAAATGGAGGATACGAAATGGGTTTTTTTACAGATTTAAAAGAGGATTTGTCTCAAGCGGTCGGTGAGCTTATGCCCGAGGACGAAATTCTTGAAAGCCTGCCTGATGAGCTTTTAACCGATGAACCTCTTTTGGAAGAGGAAGAAGCAGGGGCAGAAGCAGGGGCAGAAGCAGAAGCGCAAAGCGGCGAATTTGAAGATGTCGCGGCGGAGCTATTTGAGACTTTCGAAGATGAGTTATCAGAAGACGGCGCGGAAGACGCAGTTTTTGAGGAAGAAGCAAAAGAAGCTGATTTTGCCGAAGAGACGGAAGCTCCTGGCAGCGAGGTAACGTTTGATCTTGATGAAATGCTGGACAAGCTTGATGATGGCACAGAAACTAACATTATGAAAGAGGATGATGAAATGAATGATGAATCAATTTATGTAGCAACAGCCGAAGCAGAAAATATGAAAACGGATTTTTCCGGCAAAAAAGTTTCTGATGAAACAGCAACAATCACCGCTGGAATGAGCATTGTTGGCAATATTACCTCGGAGGGTTCTTTGGAGCTAGAGGGCAATGTGACCGGAAACATCGACATTCTTGGCAAGCTTAATATGACCGGAAATGTCATTGGCGACTCAAAGGCATCCGAAATATTTGCTGATAATGCCAAAATCACCGGGGAAATCAAAAGCCTTGGCAGTGTCAAAATTGGCCAAAGCACCGTTATCATTGGCAATATTTTTGCCAATAGCGCGGTCATCGCCGGAGCGGTTAAAGGTGACATTGATGTCATGGGGCCGGTTATCCTTGACACTTCTGCGATTGTGATGGGTAACATCAAGTCAAAATCAGTCCAGATTAATAACGGCGCAGTCATTGAGGGTATGTGTTCACAATGTTATGCGGAAGTAAATCCGACTTCTTTCTTTGATGAAATGAAGAAAGGCAAAAAAGGCTGAAAGAATCTTTCAGCCGGAGATTTGAGCTACGCTCAAAGTCTCCAGACTTTGAAAGGAGCATGGACATAATATGAGAATATTGCTCAAATTATCCGGTGAAGCCCTTGCGGGCGAGAAAAAGACGGGCTTTTGTGAAGAGACGGTTAGGAATGTTGCCAATCAAGTAAAAGAGCTTGTCTTAAATGGGACCGAAGTCGGCATTGTGATTGGGGGCGGTAATTTTTGGCGCGGCCGGACAAGTGAAAATATCGACCGGACAAAAGCGGACCAAATCGGAATGCTGGCAACAGTAATGAACTGCATTTATGTTTCAGAAATATTCAGAAGCACCGGAATGAAAACGAATGTCCTCACTCCTTTTGAGTGCGGTTCGTTTACCAAGCTTTTTTCCAAAGACCGGGCGAATAAATATTTCCGCAAAGGAATGGTGATTTTCTTTGCCGGAGGGACTGGGCATCCGTTTTTCTCAACTGACACTGGTGTCGTTTTGCGGGCGGCGGAGGTTGACGCTGATTTGATTTTGCTAGCGAAAGCAGTTGATGGGGTATATAGCGACGACCCGCGTACTAATCCGGCAGCGGTGAGATATGATGAAATTTCAATTGATGAAGTAATTGCAAAAAATCTCAAAGTCGTTGATCTGACCGCCTCAATCCTGGTCAAAGAAAATAATTTGCCAATGCGGGTTTTTGGGCTAAATGGCAAGGATAGCATTATTAATGCTGTGAGCGGTAAGTTTGTTGGGACGCTCATAAAGTAGGAGAGATATTATGGATGAAAGATTAAATGTCTATGAAAGCAAGATGACAAAAGCACTTGAACACTTAGAAAATGATTATGCCGGGATAAGGGCAGGCCGGGCGAATCCGCGGGTACTGGAAAAAATCCGCGTTGATTATTATGGGACTCCGACCCCGCTTCAGCAGGTGGGTAATGTGACCGTGCCTGAGCCGCGCTTAATCCAAATCGCCCCTTGGGAAAAAAATCTGTTAAAGGACATCGAAAGAGCAATCCTTGCTTCTGACCTTGGCATTAACCCGACTAATGACGGCAATACAATCCGGCTTATTTTTCCGGAACTGACAGAAGAACGCCGCCGCGACCTGGTTAAAGAGGTCAAGAAAAAAGGCGAGGAATGCAAGGTTGCAATCCGCAATATCCGCCGTGATGGCAACGAAGCTTTCAAAAAATTAGGCAAAGGCGATACTTCCGAAGATGAAGTAAAGCATTTGGAAGATTTGCTGCAAAAACAGACGGATAAATTCGTTAAGGATATTGACAAGATGGTCGATGAAAAGTCGCAGGATATTTTAAAGGTGTGAAAAAAAATCGAATCAAAGATTCGATTAAAAGATTCGATTGAATCAAGATTCGAACCGACCTCATGATTCTGAATCATGAGTCGGGTTAGTATTTGAGCTACGCTCAAAAGTCTCTAGGTTTTGGAAGGAGCCGGTTTTTCATGGACACAGCCCTAAAAATGCCCCGCCATGTGGCGATTATCCTTGACGGCAATGGCCGTTGGGCCAAAGCCAAGGGAATGCCGCGCAATTACGGCCATGTGCAGGGAGCAAAACAAGTCGAGATTATATGTGAAGAAGCTTACAAAATGGGGATTAATTATCTGACGGTTTATGCTTTTTCAACGGAGAACTGGTATCGGCCCAAGGACGAAGTTGACGCCCTGATGAAGCTGCTTCGCAATTACATGAAAACTTGCTTAAAAACCGCGGCCAAAAACCGGATGTGCGTCCGGATCATTGGGGATAAAAGCGGCCTTGATGAAGATATTAGGAAGCGGATTTACGAACTGGAAGAAGCAACAAAAAACAATGACGGCCTTCATTTTCAGATTGCCCTAAACTATGGCGGGCGTGATGAAATCTTAAGGGCAGTCAGGAAAATTGCTTCTGATGTCGCGGATAAGCGTCTTAACATAGAAGATATCAAAGAAAATACAATTAGTGATTATCTTGACACGTTTAACTTGCCGGAACCGGATTTGCTGATTAGGACTTGCAACGAGCAGCGGATATCAAATTTTTTGCTATGGCAGCTTGCTTATACGGAATTTTATATTACGGAGGCAGCTTGGCCTGATTTTACAAAAGAGGAATTACTTAAAGCTGTTTTAGCATATAACAATAGAGAACGTCGCTATGGAAACGTGGGCAAGGTGTTGGAGAAATAGACTTTGAAAAATTTTTGGGTTCGGCTGGGAAGCAGTATCACTTTAGTAGCAATTGCTTTGTTGACAGTTTTTTACGGCGGATATATTTTGGCAGCCGTATTGCTATTTACTTCTTTATTTGGTTATCGGGAGCTTCTTGTTGCGCTTAAATTGACTGAATCAGTCAATAGATTAAAAGCAAATAAAGGCTTCAAAATAATTTGGCTGGAAAATATTGGTTATCTTACGATAACCTTTTATTTCATAATCATGCTCGTTAGCGGTGAAGTCTCGTTATTGTTTATCGTTGTCATTTTATCGTTAATTGTTTTTATGGCGGGTTATGTTTTTTCTTATCCGCGCTATCATATCCGTCAGATTATGGAGGCTTTTTTCTGTGTCCTTTATGCTCCGGTGATGCTGTTTTGCATATATTTGACCCGCAGTTTGGAAAATGGCATATTTTTTGTCGGGCTGATTTTTATCAGTTCATGGATTTGTGATTCTTGCGCATATTGTATTGGGATGTTATTTGGCAGGAACAAGCTTGCGCCAAAGCTTAGCCCCAAAAAATCCGTTGAGGGGGCAATTGGCGGGATATTAGGGGCGATGGGGGCCGGGGCTTTATATGGTGCTTTTATCGTGAATCGTTTAGTCCCGGAGCTTTCGGTTACTTTAAGTTTTGCGGCCATATGCGGGATCGGGGCTGTGATTGCCCAAATTGGTGATTTGGCGGCTTCAGCGATTAAGCGCAATTATGACATCAAAGATTTTGGGAAATTGATACCGGGGCATGGCGGGATTATGGACCGGTTTGACAGCGTGATTTTTACCGCCCCGGTGATTTATTTTCTTGCGCTGTTGGTGGGGTGAGGGAGTAAGGTAAGTGATAGGAGTGCTGGAGATATAATTCCCACAGCGGCCCTTGAGAAGCGTCGCTACTTAGTTCGCGTACTTTGCGGACTTATGTAGCGTGACGTTTCTCTCGGAGCGGAAGCGTGCCCAGCTGGGGAATTAATATCTGCCAGCACTCCAGAGATGATACATTTAAACCAGCACGCCAGCTACACTTAGTCTAATAGAATTAGAGGCTCAAATGAAAAAAATTGGAATCCTGGGTTCGACTGGCTCAATTGGCACCCAAACCTTAGATATCGTCAGAAATAATCCCGCTGATTTGTCGGTGACTGCGTTAGCCGCGGGCAGCAACATTAACTTGCTCGAAGCCCAAATCCGCGAGTTTCGCCCCCAATATGCCGCCATGTGGAATGAAGAAGCGGCAAACGAACTAAGAATAAAGGTTGCTGATACCCCCGTCAAAATCCTAAGCGGAATGGCTGGCCTGATTGAAGTTTCAACTGTGCCAGAAATCGAAATGCTCGTGACCGCGATTGTCGGAATGATTGGCTTAAGGCCAACGATTGAAGCAATAAAAGCAGGTAAGGACATCGCCCTTGCAAATAAAGAGACCCTAGTTACTGCCGGGCATCTCATCATGCCGCTTGTCAAAAAAAAGGGAATCAAATTTTTACCGGTCGATAGTGAACATAGTGCCATTTTCCAGTCGCTTGCTTCCGCAAAACATGATACAATAAAGCAAATTATTTTGACGGCCTCCGGCGGCCCTTTCCGGGGAAAGTCAGCCCATGAATTAGCTGGGCAAACAAAAGCCGACGCTTTACGCCATCCTAACTGGACAATGGGGCAGAAAATAACCATTGATTCCGCAACTTTGGTAAATAAAGGGTTGGAAGTAATTGAAGCCTACTGGCTTTTTGGCGTAACAGCGGAGCAAATAAAAGTAATCATCCACCCCCAAAGCATTATCCATTCAATGGTTGAATTTATTGACCGTGGGATAATGGCCCAACTTGGCACGCCCGATATGAAATTGCCGATCCAGTATGCCTTATTTTATCCGGAACGGAAACCGCTTCAGGGCGAAAGTGTTGATTTTTTGGCGGCAAAAGCCTTAACTTTTGAAGAACCTGACCTAGATACGTTTAAAGGCCTGCCCCTTGCTTTTAGCGCATTGGCAGCCGGAGGCAGTATGCCCTGTGTTTATAACGCGGCGAATGAAAAGGCGGTCAGCCTTTTCCTTGAAGAAAAAATCGGCTTTTTGCAAATATATGAACTGATTGCCGGAGGAATGGCCAAACATAAGGTTATCCTAAATCCGTCGGTTGAGGATATTTTGGCGGCAGAGCTGGAAACATATAACTATATTAATGAAAAGCTTATGAGAAAGGTTTAATATGGCAACATTTATTTCATTTATAATTATTTTCGGGCTTCTGGTCCTTGCCCATGAATTAGGGCATTATTTACTGGGAAAGAAAAACGGAATCACGGTAACGGAGTTTTTTATCGGCATGGGGCCGACCCTTTTTTCATTCACTAAGGGCGGCACGAAATTTTCCTTGAAACTTTTTCCGATTGGCGGGGCTTGCTTATTTGAAGGAGAAACCGGCAATACGTTTGAAAAAGAAGATAATAGGCCCGCCGCAGATGGAAGCAAAAGCCTTGATGAGGAAAGGGCGCCCGAAATAAGCGAAGGTTCTTTTCTTAAAGCTTCGGTCGGGGCCCGGTTTTCAACGATTTTGGCTGGCCCGGTTTTTAATTTCTTGCTGGCGTACTTAATTGGCCTGATTATCATTGGCAATGCCGGAATTGACTTACCCATCATCATGAATATAACGCCGGGCGGCCAAGCCGAAGCCGCCGGATTAATGCCGGGTGATGTTATCAAAAAAATTAATAACGAAAAAATTAATGTTTTCCGGCAAATTTTGTTCATTTCCCATACCAGCCGCGGCGAAACCCTAAGGGTTACCTATGAACGTGACGGCATTCTTGATACGGCGGTCATTACCCCTGTTTATAGTGAAGAGTTCGGGCGGTACTTGCTGGGGATAAATGCCGGGCAATATACAAAAACGGGTTCATTATCTGTTTTTAGGAATGCCTATTATGAAGTTAAATTCGGCATGACTTCAACCCTAAAAAGTTTGCGGATGCTAGTCCAAGGACGGCTGACAAAAGATGATGTGGCTGGCCCAGTCGGAATGGCAACAATTGTCGGTGAAACCTTTGAAGCGGCAAAACCCCACGGCACATCGGTAGTTTTGCTTTCAATGCTTAATATTGCCATGATTCTTTCGGTAAATCTCGGCATCATCAATCTATTGCCTTTACCTGCGCTTGACGGCGGAAGATTAGTTTTTATCATTATAGAAATGATCCGGGGTAAACCAATCGCGCCGGAAAAAGAGGGGCTTGTTCACTTAGCAGGAATGATTGCCCTAATGGTCTTGATGGTCTTTATCTTATTTAATGATATCTCGCGGCTGTTTTCGTGAGAGGTTGAATAGATGGGCATAAGCAATAATTAGGCGCGGTATAGCAAGAATTAGTTGCAACAACCTTTCTAATTAAGGACCAGCGAAAGCACGTGTGCCAGCGGCTCACAGGCATTCATGATTTCTTCAACAGTATTTGTTTGCGCCCCTAACTCAATTAAAGTCGTCCGGGGCAGGACGTGCATATTATAGCGGTAGGCCCGTAGATATATTTTGCGGGTAATTCCGGGATAATACTCGTTGGCGGCAACTTGCGCCTGAAAGGAAAAAGCCAAATTTTCATTGATATAAGGGTTCTCCAGATATTCAATCGGTCCGGTCTGCCTTGTATAACTTAAGCCGTTAAAAAACATAAATTGGGCGGTTGGCCGCCCCCCAAGGTCCATGACAAGCTTCCGGCCCTCTTTCATTTCATCGCGGTGTAAATCAATGACGACCTGAATTGAGGGGTTTTCTTTTAACAATTCTTCAATATCGGGAAGCGCATTAGAATAAGCGTAATCCCGGCCGAGAAGGTCATATCCGGTTGTGTGATGGAGAACCTCAAAGCCGTATTTTTCCGTCAGAATTTCCGCAAGCCTTGCCCCTGCCCCCACAATTGTTGTACTCTCGTCGCCGGGGATAGAATCCGAAAACCCCTCAAGTGAATGTGTATGATAAATTAATATCTGCGGGCCATTTACCTCTTTGTTAATTCTAAGGTCACGGTTTCGCAAGCTGTCAAGGTTTAGAATAGCTTCGGTGGCGTGAGTGGTCGGGTCGATTGCATAAAAGTTATTAATCAGCTCCTCATATGTAAAACCAGCCGCCCAGTCATAAGCAAAGGCTTTATCAAGCGGCGCGGTAAAGGGTTCGCGGTTTGGGGAAATGAGGGAAATTTCCCCCTCACCCTCGTTGGGGCCAGGATTATACCGGGGCTGATTTTCGCTTAAAAGGCTTTCCAAAATAGAATCATCGATATGGAGTGCGTCTTCTGTATAGTCTAACTCGCTTTCGATGATATTCTTGCTATCCTCGTCCCGCCCCTCCATCCGGATTAAAATATCCCTTGTCTTGGCATCCTCGATGTCCGGCTCTTTGCTTAATTCTTGGCCGCTTAGATAAAGAAGCGGAATTTGCTTATTTAAAGAGGTCTCAATAAAGACAGTAAAACCGATGACGCGGTTGGGATTTTCGAGAAAAGATAACAGCGGCATCACATTTAACGCCATTTGCTTAGTCAGGCTGTCGCGGATTTCATCGTAAAAAAAATTAACAGGCTGGCCGTCTTTTGAGAAATCCTTAAACCCATTAACAACAATCATAACAAGTGTTATTATTAGCAAAGTTATGATCGACCATTTGATGAGATTGATTTTTAAGCGGGCAAAACGTGGGCGGCTGGGCATTTACATTCTCCGGTTACTGGACAAGAGGGATTTTTGTATGCTATAATAACTAGTCCAATACTACTACCATACTTATGGAGACTTTACTGCTTTCATGACCTAAAACTTAAGAACCGAATCAACGTTTCGGTTTGAATCATAGATTCGTAACTTTGAAAGGAACAAGATAGATATGACCGGAATGGACCAAAGTAAAATCAGGAATTTTTGCATCGTTGCCCATATCGATCATGGGAAATCAACTTTAGCCGACCGCATTATTGAAAAAACGGGTCTTTTAACTGACCGTGAAATGCAAGCGCAGGTCCTTGACAACATGGATCTTGAGCGTGAACGCGGGATTACGATCAAAGCGCAGACCGTCAGGGTGATTTATAAGGCTCTTGACGGCGAGGAATATGTTTTTAATCTGATTGACACGCCGGGCCACGTTGACTTTAATTATGAGGTCAGCCGTTCGCTGGCTGCTTGCGAGGGAGCGATTCTGGTCGTTGATGCGGCGCAGGGGATTGAAGCCCAGACGCTGGCGAATGTTTATCTTGCGCTTGACCATGGCCTTGACATTATCCCGGTGATAAATAAAATTGACTTGCCAAGTGCCGAACCGGAGCGGGTAAAAGAAGAAATTGAAGACGTAATCGGAATTGAAGCCCACGATGCCCCGCTGATTTCGGCGAAGAGCGGGACGGGAATTGAAGCGGTCTTAGAAGCGGTAGTTAATAAAGTGCCGCAGCCAAAAGGCAGCGCGGATAATCCGCTTAAAGCTTTGATTTTTGATTCACTTTATGATTCATATAAAGGAGTTATCGTTTTTTGCCGGATTATGGAGGGTGTAATCCGTAAAGGGTCAATGATTAAAATGATGGCAACCGGGGCCCAGGCTGAGGTGGTTGAGGTGGGTTATTTCGGGCCCGGCCAATTTATTGCTTGTGACGAGCTAACGCCGGGAATGGTGGGTTATTTGACAGCTTCGCTCAAAAATGTAAAAGACACAACCGTTGGTGATACGATTACCGAGGCCGAAAAGCCTTGTGACGCCCCTTTGCCCGGTTATAAAAAAGTCCAGTCGATGGTATTTTGCGGGGTTTACCCGGCTGACGGCGCAAAATATCCAGATTTGCGTGACGCATTGGAAAAACTCAAATTAAATGACGCTTCACTAAATTATGAACCGGAGACTTCGGTGGCGTTAGGTTTTGGTTTCCGCTGCGGATTTCTTGGCTTATTGCACTTGGAAATCATTCAGGAGCGGCTTGAGCGGGAATATAATCTTGATTTAGTCACAACCGCACCAAGTGTTATTTATCTGGTCCACAAAAACAATGGCGAAGTAATTGATTTAACCAACCCAACCAATTTGCCCGACCCGACCGAAATTGATTTTATGGAAGAGCCAGTTGTTTCGGCGGAAATTTTGGTGACCAGCGAATTTATCGGGCCGATTATGGAGCTTTGCCAAGAGCGGCGCGGGCGGTATCTGGGCATGGAATATCTTGAGGGCGGGCGGACGATGCTTAGGTACGAGCTTCCGCTTAACGAAATAATTTATGATTTCTTTGATGCGCTGAAATCGCGTTCACGCGGCTATGCGTCTTTTGATTATGACCTAAAAGGATATGAGCGTTCCGAAATGGTGAAGCTGGATATTATGATTAACCGTGAAGAAGTTGATGCCCTGTCCTTTATCGTCCATCGTGACACGGCTTATGAGCGGGGACGCAGAATGTGCGAAAAGCTAAAAGATGAGATCCCGCGCCATCTTTTTGAAATCCCGATTCAAGCGGCAATTGGCAGCAAAATTATTGCCAGGGAAACAGTCCGCGCAATGCGAAAGGACGTATTAGCGAAATGTTATGGCGGTGACATTACCCGCAAGAAAAAGCTTTTGGAAAAGCAAAAAGAGGGTAAAAAACGGATGCGCCAGATTGGCAGCGTTGAAATTCCGCAGAAAGCTTTTATGAGCGTCCTAAAATTGGATAATGATTAATGAAACCACTTAGCATCTATATCCACATACCTTTTTGCCAAAGCAAGTGTTTTTACTGTGATTTTTTATCCGCGAAAGCAACATCGGATCAAGAAATGACGGATTATGTGGCTGCTTTAATTTACGAAATCGAGATGGAAGCGCCAAAGTACCGTGATTATGAAGTCCAGACAGTATTTTTTGGCGGCGGGACTCCGTCAATATTGCCGGGAGATATGATTATGGCGATATTATGTAAACTCCAAAAAGCTTTTACTTTTTCCCCAACCAAACAGCCGGAAATAACCATCGAAATTAATCCGGGAACAATAACAGGTGTTATTTTATCTAAATATAAAGCGGCCGGAATCAACCGTTTGAGTTTTGGTTTGCAATCTGCCAATGCTAAAGAATTAAAGCGGCTTGGCAGAATCCATAACTACGGTGAGTTTTTATCCACATATAAAAAAGCTAGGGAATTAGGTTTTCAAAATATAAATATCGACTTGATTCAAGCGATTCCGGGACAGACATTTAGGTCATGGAAGAAAACGCTTAAAAAGGCCGCAAGGCTAAAGCCAGAACATATCTCGGCCTACAGCATTATCATCGAGCCGGGGACAATTTTCGGTGATAAATATGCTGACGGCCAGCCGGAAGCCTATGAAATAGCCGATGAAAAGACCGACAGGCAAATATACCACTATACAAAAAAATATCTTGAGAAGAAAAATAACATACGTTATGAAATTTCGAATTATGCCCGCCCGGGATATGAATGCCGCCATAATTTGACCTATTGGCGAAGAAATGATTTCCTCGGATTTGGGCTGGGGGCTTCATCTTTAATCGGTAATAAAAGATGGAAAAATATTAGTGAATTGAAAAGTTATATCATGATTTACCTTGGTGGGAAGCAGCCGGAAAAAGAAGAATTACAAGTGTTATCTTTAAAAGACCAAATCGAGGAGTATATGTTCCTTGGCCTTCGAGTGACTGAAGGAGTCAATATATGCCACTTCGAAAAAACTTTTAAGCAGGACATATATGACTTTTATGGGCCATTGCTCCAAAAGCTTAAAGAGCAAAAACTCATTAGTATCAGTGACAATAATATTACGCTCACTTCTTATGGAATCGATATAAGCAATTATGTGCTGGCGCAGTTTTTGCTCAAGTGAGATAAAGAAGAATTAGGCGAATTTCTGTTTGAAATTGAATTAATGAAAATCAAAAAAATTGAAAACCTTATTATTGATGCAGTGCCACTTAAAGGCATTGCAAATAAATAATAATTGAACTATTGCAAAAAATGCACAGTTCAATTATTATTTACTTCTTAATTCTTCTATGTATTTATCAAAATCGGAATTATGCAATTTATCTTGTTTTGCTTGGTATTTATCATACTCTTTGTATGCCAGAGCTTGGGCAACTTCATGAGAAATTTTCCCGGCATTAGATAGAATGTCTCTTTCATTAAACTTTAAAAAGCTATTTAATTTTTCAATCCAATTTTTCATTGTCATTGCATTATGTCTTTTGGCTTGCATTTCAGCATAGTTTAAATATAGCTCTACAATTCGATTTAAGTCATCTAGTTCTTGTTCATTGAGGTAATTTTTCGCAATATCCACGTCAAATTTGTATATTCGTCCCTGGGGTGCTTTTTTCCATGTTGTAAGACCCATATGTGGCTTTTCTGAGTCAACTCTGCTATGGATAATTTCAGCTGCGGTTTGTCCGCTTACGGCATAGTGCATTTTATTTTGGACAGTCTTAAAAAAAATTCTAGTTGTTTCGCTGTTTGAATCATAATCTAAACTACACTCGGCATATATGTCAGTAATCTTTTGATAAAATCTTCTTTCACTTGAACGAATATTCCTAATACGTTCTAACTGTTCCTCAAAGTAATCTTCGCCGAAAGCATAATTAGGGATTTTTAGTCTTTCATCGTCCATTACAAAGCCTTTAATGATATATTCTTTTAAGACTTTATTTGACCATTGCCTAAATTTTGTCGCTTTTTTCGAATTAACACGATACCCGACAGCGATGATCATGTCTAAATTATAAATATCAATATTACGCTTTACAAATCGATTGCCCTCTTGTTGAACTAATTCCGTTTTGGAATGAGTTGCGCTTTTTTGCAATTCTTCTTCTTTGTATATATTCTTAATATGTTTTGCGATTGCTGGTTGCTCGACATCAAATAATTCAGCAATTAAATTTTGCGTTAGCCACAAATTCTTATTTATTAGTAACACTCTTACTTTTATTTCGCCATTTTCATCTTTATAAATTAAAAAATCATGAGCTGTAACTTGTAAATCATGTTCTTCCATAATGCCACCGCCTTTTTTCTAATTATAACAAGAACATTTGTTCTCGTCAATGATTTTCTTTTTAAAAATAAGTACTTATTATTGCGGTGTGGTCTTCACGTAAGAAGACATTGAAGCGTTATGAAAATATGATGACAGCCCTTAAATCTTCCGCTCCATCCCATCAGGGTCAACGGAAAATAAGACGGCTTGGTCGCGATTGATTTTTCCGTCGTAATAAAGATGGGTGATCGCGTCATCCATTGCAATCATGCCAAGCTTTCGGTTTGTTTGCATGACAGAAATAAGCTGGTGCGATTTTCCCTCGCGGATCAGATTCCGGACCGCATGGTTTGCGTGTAAAACCTCAAAGGCGGCAACCCGGCCGTTTCCATCGGCAGTTGGGATTAGCTGTTGCGAAACAACGGCCTCAAGGACATTGGCCAGCTGGACGCGGATTTGCTGCTGCTGGTGGGGGGGGAAGACATCAATGACACGGTCAACGGTGCTGGCAGCCCCAATCGTATGAAGCGTTGAAAGGACTAAGTGGCCTGTTTCCGCCGCAGTTATCGCAACACTGATTGTTTCAAAGTCACGCATTTCCCCGACTAAGATTACATCAGGGTCTTCACGAAGTGACGCCCTTAAGGCATTAGCATAACTCATCGAGTCAAGCCCGATTTCACGCTGGTTAACCATCGCTTTTTTGTGCCGATGCAAATATTCAATCGGGTCTTCCAAAGTGATAACATGGCAATCACGGTTATTGTTTACTTTGTCGATAATCGCGGCCAAGGTGGTTGATTTGCCGCTTCCGGTTGGGCCGGTGACCAGCACCAGGCCTCTTTTGCGGTTATATAGGTCAATGACCGAGGGGGGGACGCCAAGAACCTCCGGCGACGGGACTTCTGTCCCGACAACCCGGAAAGCAGCCGCCTCTGTTCCTCTTTGGCGGTAAGCATTCACCCGGTAGCGTCCTAACTCAGGAATGGAAAAAGACATATCCCATTCACCAAACTCTTCGAATTTCTGCCGCTGAAAGTCATTCATGACTTCTTTCATGATGGCCTCAGTATCTGGCGGAAGCAAACGGTCATATTCCATCGTAATCAGCTTCCCGTTAACCCGCATTTTGGGCGGGACGCCAACCGTAATGTGTAAATCCGATGCCCCAGCCAAACTTGCGGCGCGGAGCAGTTCTTCTATTCTTGGCATAATAAAAGCCTTTCTATATTTAGCTTCCGCTAATATCAAAACCTTGGTTTTTTAAGGTATCAAGGTCAATGACATGGCGGTTATCCAAAGTCTTCATTATATCGACAATTTCTAGATCGCCAAAAGCGGCTTTATCCGCTAAATCCATAATCGAATTGTTGCGGAAATTTAAAAGCATGGGACGCAAAATGTCATAACTGTTTTCGGCAAGGACCAACGCTTTATCGCCATTGCTTAGCTCAACGCTCACGCCTTGGTTGAGGATATTGATACTGCTAACCAAGGCATCAATGACCGGCCTTTTATAAACTTCCTCGCGCTCAAGCAGATATTTTAGCACCGCAACCTCCGAGATTGGCGCATTTTGATAGCGCATTGCCGTCATTGCGTCATAAGTATCAGCAAGCAGTAAAATCCTCGTTCCTAACAGGATTTTATCATCGTCACTGGCCGCTTCTTTTTCGGACGAATTGATTAAGCGCAAATATTGCATGCAAATCCGCTTAACCGCCGGATTAGCCGGGAAAACTTCATCAAGTGAGGAAATGCCAACAGCCATCGCGGCCCTGACTCTTTGTTTTTCCAAAATGTCCTCTTGGAAGACCAGCTCAAGCGGTAGCGTCAGTTTCCCAATATCATGGGTTAATGCTGCAATGACAACGTCATTACGTTCTGATAAGCTAAGCTTCATGCTCGTTGCCAATAAGGCCGCAAGAATCGCAACGTTCATTGAATGCTTGAAAATATAGTCTTCATTGCTCCTTAAGTTTTGGACAAAATTCACTTTCTCGTTCACGTAACCATAGTTCTTGATGATTTCTGCCACAATTACGTGTGTCCGTTGCTGTTTTTTGCCCGTTAAAATCCGATTCAGCTCATCAGCAATTGCAAAGACGCACATCGTCTGGAAACGTTCAAACTCAAGATCGGCTTCCGTCATCGGCGGCACAGGTTCGGCCGGCTCCAAAATATAAATGCCAATTAAACCGAAGTTCCTGATACTTTCGATTCCCTGCGATGAAAGAAGCGAATTCCGCTCATATAAAAGCACACCTGTTTTATTATAAATAGGGCGGGCCAGACGCATTCCTACTTTCAGTTCGTCGGTTTTCTTAAAGAGCATTATTACCCATCTTTCTGCTTATCTTTAATAATAGCATAATATTAATAAATCCGCCATCAAAAAATTTACCCATAATATATATCGTCAAGTTAGCGGTTTTATTAAAGCCTTTATTTTGGGCAAATGTCGATACTGACGTAATCGATATTGGAAGGATTTACTTGGCTCGTGCGTGTGGATTTATGTAAATTAGGCAGAAAAATAGCTTGGACACCGGAAAGGCGCGAAACTTTGATTATTATCTTTTGATGGCGCAATTAAGGATAAGAAGGGGTATTGTCTTTTTCAAAACCTTCACGCAGTTTGCGCAAGGCTTTTTTCTCAATCCGCGAAACGTAACTGCGCGAAATGGAAAGCATTTCGCCGATTTCACGCTGGGTTATTTCTTTGCCGGAAATAAGGCCATAACGCAGGAAAATAATCTCTTTTTCCCTTTGGGTCAAAACTTGGTTAAAAAGGCCGGCCATTTTTTTGGTATTGTCATAAAGTTCCATCCGGTCTAAGATATCAGTCTGCTCATGCTCGATTATGTCAAGCAGGTTAATTTCATTTCCCTCTTTGTCAATCCCAATCGGCTCATATAGTGAAACTTCCTTGGCGGTCTTTTTCTTGGTCCTAAGCAGCATGAGGAGTTCATTATCAATGCAGCGTGAAGCATAGGTACTCAACTTACCCTTTTCGGCATCAAAAGAAGAAACGGCTTTGATTAAGCCGATTGTCCCGATGGATATCAAATCCTCCATGTCTTCATCGACATTGCAATATTTTTTGGCGATATGAGCGACAAGGCGGAGATTTCGCTCTATCAAAATTTCTTTGGCTTCGGCGACGGCTTCCATACTGCCTTGGCTAAGGACGTGTATGTAAGAGGCTTCTTCGGTGGCAGAAAGAGGTTTTTTAAATGTTTTCAAGTAAACGCCCCAAAGTCAGTTTCTATTATTCTATGTCAAGGGGGGGAGGTAAGTGCCTTTCCAAAAAAAGTTTTCAAGGCTTAAAAAAATTTCAAAAATCGCTAACTTTTTTAAAAGTTTTCAGAGCCAAAAAAAATTTCAAAAACTGCTTGCTATTTTAAAAAATTTCAGAGCCTAAAAAATTTCAAAAACTGCTTGCTATTTTTTTGAAGATGCTGTATAGTGGACATATCCAATCGGATAGATCATTTTTCAAAGCAGTTTAGTTTTTCAAAGCAGTTCGTTTTTTTCAAAGCAGTTCAATTTTTCCACAGTAATTCTTTTAGCAAGGCAAAGGAGTATTCATGTTCGCAAGCGTAACATCAGGTGCTATCCTAGGCATCAAAAGCTACCTTGTCCAAGTTGAGGTCAATGCTTCCAGCGGCCTGCCCGGCTTTTCCATGGTTGGCCTCTTGTCGCCAGAGGTAAAGGAAGCGGCCGAGCGGGTCAGAGTCGCCCTCAAAAATACCGGGATCACCATGCCGCCTCTCCATATCACCGTAAATCTCTCCCCGGCCGATTTACGTAAGGAGGGAACAGCCTTTGATCTTCCGATTGCGGTTGGCATTTTGATTGCAACCAAAAACATAGCCCTTGAGGCAATCAAAGAAACCCTGATCATCGGCGAGCTGGGCTTAGATGGCTCGGTCAAAAAAACCAGCGGAATCCTGCCCATCGTCCGCGAAGCAGTCAAAAACGGCTATCACCGCTTTCTTGTTCCCGGTGAAAATATTGAAGAAGCAAAAGCTATCTCAAAAGCCAAGGTAAACGGCGCATTTACCTTAGAAGAGGTCATTTCTTTACTTAAAAACAACTTATCCGGAGTAAAAAAGAAAAGCCGAAACGCAAGAAACCACGCCCCGATAACAGAGGGCAAAGAAAAAGAGGTCGTGGATTTCATTGATATTTCCGGCCAGGAGCAAGCAAAAAGAGCAGCCGTTATCGCGGCTTCCGGTTTCCATCATCTTTTATTAATCGGGCCGCCCGGAACGGGGAAAACGATGGTTGCCCGCCGGATTCCGACGATTTTACCCCCTCTTACCGAAGAGGAAAGGGTTAGGCTCTAAGGGAGAGGTGTGACAACCTCTACAAAACACAGGCAGCAAGCCATTTGCGGCACGAATGGATTGAACGCCTCAACCCGAAAGGAGCTTATTTTTATGGAAATCACTTACACCCGCATCGGAGATTACTATTTGCCGGACATCAAGCTGTCAGACCCGCTTGACGCACCGCCCCTCGGTCGCTACGGCATGATGCACAAGAATTACCTGCGGGAACACAAAGCCGCGCTGTACGCAAAATTACTGCTGTCAGAGCGGCTTTACCCTTTATGCCGCGAGGTAGACGAAGCGGCGGCACATAGGCTCGCCACAATCGAAAACCGAGAAGCCGCGCACGAGATAATCCTCTCGGAATTGGTTTATTGTTAAATATAGAACTGAGAAACCTATATTTAACAATAAGGAATAGCATTTTTCGGATTCCCCGTTTCGAGGGAATCCGAATCGGCTCAAAAATGAGCTCAATTCATTGAGCGTAACTTTGCGCCCGCTCGCACCTTGATAAATACCTTTTCAAAAAGGTCACAATTAAAACTTTCATTCCGGTTTTTCATTATTCTCGTTCACCTTATCTCGAAGTTTAGCTGTTTCCTCTTGCACGTTTACCCAAAGTGCGGCGGTGATGTTGTCCAAAGGAAATTCCATTTCGATATTCCTGTGGTTGGTCATCAGTTTCAAGCGCGGCTTTGACGGTTCTTCACCATCGTCTGTTACAAATTCCGCGCCGAATATGATAGCACTTAGCAAGGTTAGCAGACTTAATCCCTCATCGGTCATAAGAAGCAAATTTACCATCGGTGTTGCGGCGGTATTCGCCGCCATGATTAACGCTTCTTTCGGGTCATCGTCGATAAAATGTTTAATGACCGTTTCAAAGGATTCAAAATTTAACTTTTTGAGTTCTTCCAGTATGCGTAACCGTTGTGCCGCTTTCGGGTACAGCCCCGTTTCAAGACACACATCGGAAACAGCGTGATTGGTGTCGGGCATAAGACCGAGAAGGTAATCAGCCGACACCTTGTATTTTTCGCATATCGCACGAAGCACCCCGATGTCCGGCGTTCTCAATTCTTGTTCATAATAACTCATCGCGCCGCGCGAAATGCCAACGCTGTCCGCGAACTCTCCTTGATTCATTTTACCCTCGCGCAGTTTGCGGATTCGGGAAGAAAAGATTGCGCGTAATCCGGCAACGTCCATATCAAAAACCTCCGTTTGTACTTGTCCTATTTACTGATATTGTAACATCACAAATGTGAGATGTCAATATATATTTTCACTATCGACGTTTAACATTGTTGTGAACTATTTACAAACGTGATTTAGTCGCCGATAATATAGCATATGTGAATATCAGACAAGCGTATTCACATATGCACATTGATAAATACTGTCGGCGATGACAGTCATACCGCAGCCGGAGGATACCGGGATACATGAACGCGAGTCCACGTCGGAGGCACGGGGCGATAATGTATTTTCGGGTAGCTGTAAACGGTTCGCAAATAAAACCCAATGCGAAGAAAGGGCGCAGGCGGAAATGCGAATACGCACGGTGAAACGCGCCATAGTCAAACAAGACTCAACGCAGGAACGTACCGGGATGAAAGCGAAAAAGGCGAGTCTGAAACTGTCCTCCGAGAGGTTTTGGCTACCCCGCCTGTCGGTAAATGAACCGACGAAGTGGGGAGGTCTGTATACAACGACCGAATTAAAACACACATTCTTTTTTATAATTTTATTTCAAAAGGAGTCCAATCTATGATTAGCAGAACCGCCGATATAGGCGCGGCCATGACCCCCAAACGAGAGGGCGAGCCGGCAAAGTTGCTGCGACGGATTGGCTCGACGACCGTGGAGGTCACAGTCCATTTCAGCAACACAAGCAAGGAAACTCTGGAGGACAAGCTCCTCCGAATGATTGAGCGGGAGGTTGATAACGGTGTATAACGTAAATTCCCTGCCGTCCAATAGTGCCGCAAGTGTTCTTGGCTGCCGGAAAGAGGCTGACATGAACAAGCATAACCTAACAATTTTATACTCCCGGTTGTCGGTTGATGACGACCGGGACGGCGAATCGGGCAGCATCCAAAACCAAAAAATGTTACTTGAAACCTACGCCGAACGCAATGACTTAAAACCGTATATCCATGCATCTGATGACGGTTACTCAGGTACCGGATGGGATAGACCCGGATGGCAGAAAGTCGTTGAAGAAATCGAAGCGGGGCGAGTTAAGAACATCGTAGTTAAAAATCTTGACCGCATCGGCAGAGATTATCTTCGTGTCGGGCTTCTTATGGAAATGCTGACCGAAAAATCCATTACGCTGATTGCTGTTCAAGATGGCATAGACACATCGCGCGGGGAAGATGATTTTACACCTTTTCGTGCGATTCTCGCAGAATGGTATGCCCGCGATTGCTCAAAGAAAATACGGGCGATATTCCGAGCAAAAGAGCAGGATGGCAAGCACGTTTCCCCCGCCGTCCCCTATGGTTATCTCCGTGATAAAGAGGACAAGCAGATGTGGGTGGTAGATGAAGGAGCCGCCGTTACTGTTCGCCGGATTTTCAATATGATAATCGACGGGTACGGTGTGGCGCAAATCGCCAAAATACTGACGGAGGAAAAGGTGTTAAACCCGTCGGCACACAGTCAAACGGTGGGCGGCGAAATGAACCATCATTACAGCGACCCGCATCAATGGCGAAGCACCACCGTCGCAACCATCATTGAGCGGCGCGAGTATCTCGGTCACACAATAAACCGTAAATCGTATACCGACAGCTACAAATCCAAACAGCGTAAATTTACATCAAAGGACGAGCAGTTGGTATTCGAGAACACGCACCCGGCTATTGTCAGCGAAGAAGTATGGAGCAATGCCCAACGGCTCCGGCGCACAATACGGCGTTCGCCGAAAAGCGATATGCCGCCGAGCCGACTAACGGGACTGCTTTTTTGCAAAGATTGTGGGGCAAAAATGACATACCGCGCATCCGCGCCGGGGCATGGCGACCATAACGAGTTTGTATGCTCCCGATACCGTAAGCAAAGTACCGTTTACGCCGACAGGGAGGGTTACTGTACACAGCATTATATCCGTGTTCCGTTGGTAGAGGAAGCAATCCTGTTCACAATAAAAACGGTTGCAAAATATGTACTAAAGAATGAAGCCGATTTTATTGAGCGGGTGCGCGAATCGTCTGTAATCCGACAACGCGAATCTGTAAAGGAAACACGGAAAAAAATCACTAAAGCCGAGAAACGGCAGGGCGAACTCATCGCCGTAGTGAAGAAACTGCTTGAAGCTAACGCCACAGGCAGAATCCCCGATAGCCACTTCGATAAAATGTTCACCGAATACGCCGACGAACAAGAATCCCTCGACAAAAATATCGCCGAGTGGAAAAAGCAAGTTGCGGATTTCGATAATGACGGAACTCGCGCAGATAAATTCATTGAGCTTGTAAAAAGCTACACGGAGTTTACAGAACTCTCAACTCAGATGCTAAATGAATTTATCGACAAGGTGTATATCCATGAACGCGACAAAACATCACGCAGAGCACCGAGAAAATTGGATATATACCTTAACTTTATTGGCAATATATCAATCCCTATCGACGAGAGTGACTTAGTGGAAGAACTCTCTGCCGAGGAATTGGAAAAACTGGAACGGCAACGCCAACGTGCCAACGAAAGATGCCGTGCATACCGCGCCCGAAAAAAGGAGCGGATTGCTGCCGAAAAAGCTGTTGCTGAGAACGGCAAAAATCCGAATCCGGCAGCATAGAAATATCATACCACAGAAAGCCCGATTGCAGAAATGTAGTCGGGCTTTTTCTATCCCAAAATCTAATAAAACGGAGGAATTTAATATGGCAAACAGAAAAACCATTGACGAAAAAATCACAGCGGCGAAATTGGAAAAAGAGCAAGCGGAGGCTCGTATCAAGAAGCTGCTACAAGAACAAAAAGCCGATGAACGTAAAGCGCGTAATCACCGTTTTTGTAAGCGCGGCGGGTTTATGGAAAAATTGCTCCCCGACCTTGCATTGCTCACGGACGAGCAATTTGAAACCTTCTTCAAAAACACCACCGCCAATAATTACGGACGCAGGGCATTAGCCGAGTTAATCCCGCTTACATCCGAAACCGCCGCCGAGCCAGAGGGCGTTACGGACACTACACAGAGCGGCGGCAATGCTGTGCCAAAACATACGGACGCAGTAGCGCGTACCGAAACCACTCATGCGCCAAAAAACACGGGAACGGCGCAGAACCACAGCAATAATAATCATCACAAGCCCGCACAAGCGGGAACTCAACAAAACGGAAACGCGGGCGGCAAGTCTGCGGAAACGACAAGGGTGGCGGGCTAACCGCCCTTCACCCTTGTGAAACAAGGGCGCACTTATACGTTCTATCGAACGTGTGCGCCCTGCCGGGGGCGTTTCGTGCCTGTCGGCACGAAATAAGGGGTCAGCACTTTCGCCTGCGGCGAAAGCCGCGCTGAAAAGCGAACTTGAACCGTGTTCGCTTTTCAAAACGCGCGTCCGCCTTTCTTGGCGGTGCTACTTCGCGCCCCTTAACCCCGCGTATACCCACGGCGGCAAACTGTTATCGCAATCGGCGCATACAGTATGCACCGTTTTATACTGCAAATCAAAAACCAAATTGAAGGAGTGACGGCTGTGGACTTTTGCCATTTAAGTATACAAATCATATCACGCGGCAGAGGTAAATCCGCAGTCGCGGCTGCGGCGTACCGCGCCGGGGAAACCATCACAAATGAGTATGACGGCGTGACCCATGATTACACCCGCAAGGGCGGGATTGTCCATACTGAAATCATCTTACCCAACCACGCCCCCGCCGAATATACAGACCGCACCGTTTTATGGAACGCGGTTGAAAAATCGGAGCGTTACTGCACCGCTCAACTGTCGCGGGAAATCGAAATCGCTTTACCCGTGAAGCTGACTACGGAACAGAACATTTCCCTTGTGCGCGGGTATGTGCAAGACACTTTTGTCAACGCAGGAATGTGCGCCGATGTTTGTCTGCACAATAAAGATGACGGCAACCCTCACGTTCATATCATGCTAACAATGCGCCCCATTGAACAAGACGGAAAGTGGGGGCAGAAATCCCGTACAATTAACGGAAGAAAAGTCAACACCGTGGACTGGCACGACCGCGACAAAGCGGAGCAATGGCGGGCGGCATGGGCTGATTATTGTAACGCCGCTTTGGTTGTTAATGGATTCGAGCCAACTGTTGACCATCGGAGTTATGCGAGGCAAGGAAAAGAGCAGATACCCACCGTACATCTCGGCCCCGCCGCTTCCCAAATGGAGCGGCGCGGCATCCACACCGAACGCGGCGACATGAACCGCACTATCGAAGTCGCGAACAAGGAAATCAAACAACTCCGCACCCGCATAAATAAGCTGAACAAATGGATTACCTACGAAGCCGCTAACCCCACCCCACCAACACTTTATGATGTCATTACCGAAATCCTCAATCGGCAGGGGCAGTCAAGCATAACACGGTTGAAAAACGCCGCCGATGTGTTCAATTTCTTGCAACGCAATAATATCAGCGATTATGCAGAATTGGAGAAAATGGTCAACGCTATGGACGGAAAAGTCGATGCCATAGGCACACAGATGAAAAAACTGCAACGCCGGACGGATATACTGAAAAAGCATATCATGCACAGCGAAAACTTCAAAGAAAACCGTCCGATTAAACGCCAGTATGACAGGCTGTACATGGAATATGAAGCCATCAAAAAGGCAGGCTGGTTCAGGTCTGAACGCAAGGCGCAAAAGGCTCTTGATGCCGCCAATGAGTACCACGAAGATTACCGTCCGCAGATAGCCATGTATGACAACGCAGAGAAGTATTTGCGCGATGTATTGCAAGACCGCTTCGACCCGAAGAAACTACCGCCGATAACCAAATGGCGGGATGAACTCGCCACCAAAACCGCCGAGAGCGCTGCGCTGTATCAGGAGTATAAAACGCTCCGTGAGGAAACTGCAAAGGTTGAGAAAATCAAGCGGAGTGTTGAGGATATTTTGCACAGCGAGAAACCGAAACAGGTGCGGCAGAAATTACGGGGGATGGAGTTGTAAAAGGCAACCCAAACTCTTGATGTCTTTTATGACTGCTAGGGCTAAAGTTGCGCTAACGGCATAGGCAATTGTACTCGAACCCAAAACGGAATTTTATCTCGATTATTTGTAATAGTGGTTATTATTGAACTGTATATATCATCAGATGTCATTTGCAACGTCCCAAAAATATTATCGTATAAATAAATAGCTGTTTCTCTTGGAATTCCAATTTCTATCAGCTTCCGCGTAATAGGCATATTTGCTCCGGCTTCTAAAAAAGTAATAAAAGTAGGTTCTATATCTTTTGCATCGTAAATGGGTTTTAACAGCATTGGCAAATCATACGATATTGTATTTTGAAGCAATGTAATAGCCTCATCCACTTTGTCTGGTTCGTTATAATACGGAGCCTTTAAAATTTCGCTTAATGCTGTTTGTTTTGCCCATTTTATCGCTGTTCCGCATAAAACACCTCGATTTTTACCTTTGCGATAACGGTCTGGAATTCTCTCGTTGTATAGTGTTGCAAAAGTGTCAGTATCGCGTAAATATTTGAGGACGTTACTAAGTTTTGCTTCTGCACCTCTTTTTATATCAGTAGGGAGTACAGGCAAGGACTTGTCCAAATAAAGTAAGTTTAGAATTACAGGGTCGGCGTAGCGATTTTTTAGGCATACAGCTCTTGGGACTTGCAAACCCAATAAAGAGTTCTCGTAAGATGCAAATTCATTATCCGTTACTATGATTCCGATTTTGTCCAGCCTATTTCTTGCATCTTTCCCGTGGCGCAGAATAGTTTGTCTAATATGCGTGACAATAAAAGCGTAACTCTTGGGTAATTGAGATGCGGGTGTTTTGTTGGAAATAGCATTTTTAATTTCCTCAGAGTGTTGATTGTAGATGCTACTATACGAAGAGGACAGCTCTTTATACGAATCTTCGAAAAGAGTTTCTTGCGTATACTCGTCTGATGATTTCAAAAATTCGTTTTCATCAAGCACAAAACTTCGACCAATAAAATCTTTAAGTAGCCGTCCGGCTCTCCCGCGCAGATTTGCCATCTCATAACTGGATAATTCGGCGACATCTACACCCGACTTTATATACAAGTGTGGATTCCTGACAATGACATTTTGCGCGGGCATATTTACACCCTGCATAAGCGTTGTGGTACATACGACATTGCTTATATATTTTTCAGAAATAGCATATTCTACTACTTTCCTGACATGTTGCGGTAACTTCCCATGATGGTAAGCTATTCCTTTTGAAATCGTTTCTGCCAAAGCGTAGTTACTTCTAACGGAGTCTCGCAAATATTCTGCAAGTGACTGGAGTTCATTAAGCATTGGTTTATCATTGGTAGTAAGTGCAAGTGCTGTTCTTCTGGCTGTAGCTGGGTTTGGAGTAAAGATAATGTTTTGTACACTATCTCCTAAATTTGAAATAAAATTTGATAAATATTGCAAATATAAATCGTTGTATAATTTTTTTCCATGTCCTTCAATTAATGCCGGGTTGGAAATTCGAACGGAGTTTGGTGCATCAATAATTGAACAATACTGCTTAAAATAATAATGTTCCTTGTCTTTCTTTATGCTGTATGTGAGGTTAAGTACGGGGCTTATATCTGTTGTGTTATCTACGCAGTCATCTCCCAACAATTCTTTACAAAGAGTATCGATTTGATGTATCCTTGCGCCGGACACAACAATCTTCTCAATATTGTCCAAAAATCTAAAATCATAAATGGTGTCGAGCAATATTTTTGAACGCATCTCTGAATCACCACTTGAAATACGTTCTATATTTTGGATTTCGTCAATAATCAAAAACGTTTTTTTATTAAAAGGTTTTTCACTCATCGTAAACGCCGATGCCGCACGTTCTTGGGTCAGTATGAAAACATGAGGTGTTTCTGTTTTTACTAAGTCAGGGTTATATGAGTTGAAAATCTCTACATCATAAACGCCTAACCTTTGAAAGTAATTCGCAAAATCGCGAGTAACTTGATTTATAAGGCTTATAGTTGGCACAATGTAAACAACATCCCACTTATTTACAGTCAGAGCATGAGTAGCTTCAATTAACAAAACATACGACTTGCCAGCAGAAGTCGGTGCAGAAACTCCTGTAATTTTATTATTACGAATAGAATTAGACACTGAATGTTGATACGCAGTAAGCGTTTCTTTTTGATTACCAATAACTACTTCATATTTTTGTTGATTGATTCCCGTTGCCATTTGAGCAAAAATACTGCTTAGAGGAGCGTATTTGCCACTATTACGAAACTCTTTGTCGAGTATAATACTTGATGGTGCATATCCTATCCTCGAAAGAAGATGAATCAACACATCTCGTAAATTAGGATAATCCGCACCAGCATACTCCCAAAGAAGCGCGGCGATTGTAACAAATGTATTCCTGTCAGACTCATTTTTTTCGAGAGAAAGAAGATTCAAAGATTTGACCGCATCGCATACATCGTCATATGAAAGTTGACCCGGTTTTATTTCAGAAAAGCCGAGCCTTTTTGCAATAGTCCTATGCTCTAATGAAAGCAACTTCCTTGCGATGTTATCAAAATGAAACGTCACAACTTTGTCCTCCGTTACTTTGGCATACTGCAAGAAAAATCTCTTATTAGTTCTTCAAACTTCCAAACCGGAAATACGATGTAGGTAATTCTATTGAGAATGGGGTTTGTACTAATATCTATTTTGTTGTTGTCAAACTTACGATACCGATTTTCAACAACCTTCTTTATCGCTCCCAATATTTCTTCGCGTTTTTTGCCGTTTTTCGCGTTTGTTTCCTCATATGCGACTATTGAAACAAGGTGAAACTCGGCGTCCTTGATTTCCCCATTGACCAAAGCGGTTGCTAAATGTTCTATTTCAGGCTCTAAAAAATCTTGATGCAAGTATTGTCTTATTTCCTTCAGAATGTTTTTGTGTTCTTTCAAAATGCTGTTTAATGCAGATTCAAACGCATCATTGAACTTATAATTACTGGTATAACTTTTCGCTTCGCCGATAAAAAATACGGGTTTTTTGTTTATTTCTTTGTAATGAATCGCATCCGAGCCAAAACGTTCGTGAGAAGGCGAAGTTGATAAAGGCATTTTACGCAGTATGGGCATCGCCTCAAATAAATGTTGCAAACAATTTGCTAAAAGCAACTCCCCAAATTGACCGTTCAAAAGTTTTCCATCTGTGGACGGTCTAAATTTTTCGAAGGCTTTTTGAATCAACTCGGTTGTGGCATTTGCATTACTGCGTCCATCTTTTTTCAATCTTGACAAGATGGATTCTTGCCTTGCGATGCTATATACCCAATCAACAACGGTATTAATAAGTTCACGAACAAACTGCTCTCGGCTTTCTTGCAAATCAACATAGTCAATAGCTATTCCATAATGTGGGGTATCTGGCAGTATATCAAATTTTTGACTAATGATATGGACATGATTAAAGAGGGCTTGGTTAGTTATTAATGAACACTTCAAATTATTCATGCAAGAGCTGTTGTCATCCATCATTACTATGTCTCCTTGTTTGTCAAGTAATCAATTTTTGATAACGCTCCATTAACGCCGCGACACACGCTGACTCGTCCATATCTTTCACGCTGAACCCATACAAGCCCATCACAGCACGGTCATTTGCTCGATGCGCTTCCAACAACATCGGATATAAATACATAGCATCTCCGTACATATCTGCTAAGCACTTGTCGGGATAACGTTTCCGTGCATCAAGAATTGTCTTTGCAGATACCTCTACTTTTTGCTTTCCGACATCTGTCATATCAGGAAGTGGAAAATTATAAAATACAGATGGCGCATAGCGATAATCGTTTTTTAATCTCCCAGCAATAGTTCGCATCCAAGCATTATGCACATTAGAACACAAAATGCCAAACTCATATAATCCTGCATTGCAAACTAATACCGCAGAATCGCTCGCAACAACATCAGGTGGTAGGAAACCTATCGGAATGTATCGTCTTGATGAAGAAGATACGCGAGGTATGAATAAGTATTCTTCTTTCGGTTGACGGTTTTGCGTAAACAAGTAAGGCGTATTTGCCGTTTTTTGAATACGGTCAACAGGGCTTTTTAGCCTATATTCCCGCACATAATTAAAGCGGTCTATAAGCTCAGGTATGTGTTGGTAATTATTTGGTTCTTCGTTTTCAAACCAAAGGCAATATCGTTTGTATTCGATGTCGTTGATAAACTCACGACTACCGATAAATGGTCGGATAACCGTAGATAATTCAGGGTGTTTATCTAATAATTGTTTTCTTTCCTCAGCAGTAAGAAGTAATCTTCCATCGTCAGCAGGTGGGCTTCCTTGAACGACTTTTGCGATTCCTTTATTTATACTTTGATTCCGATTTTTAATAAATACATCTGGTCCAGTATTTAAATATCCGTTGATATGGTCAACTTGTTTGTGCTGCCCATTAAAAAACAACAGTTTAATGGGGCGATTTCTTTTTGAAAAACCAACTATTACGCACATAACAGCGGCTTTTTCTTTTGCTTCGCTTGACCATTTGAATGTAGTATGAGCAAAATTTATACAAATCCTGTCACTAAACAACATTTCCCAGAGTAAATTGACGGATTCTCCTTGACAAATTGAATTAGAGGATACGAAAGCCGTTTCCACATTTGAAGCGTTCATAAAATCAGAGGCTTTCTTAAACCAACCGGCAACATAGTCAAGTTTTCCACCCGAATTAGACGGAGCGAATACCGTTTGCATATCCTCGGCTTGTTCTTTTGTTCGCATTGCTTGACCTACAAATGGCGGATTACCCATGATATATGAGGTTTTGTGTTTAGGGATAACCGTTTCCCAATCAATCCGCAGGGCATTCCCCTCAACGATATTCGCATAGGTTTTCAAAGGTAAATAATCCAACTGTATATGGACTACGCTTTCTGTTTCCTTCATCATTTGGCTTTCGGCAATCCAAAGCGCAGTTTTAGCAACGGTAACGGCAAAATCATTGACCTCAATACCATAAAACTGCCCGATTGAAACTTTAATTGGGTTATGTATAGAGTCGCCGAAAACAATTTGCCCTTGATGTAAAAGGCTTATCACGTCATTTTCCAAATGGCGTAGGCTAATATAGGTTTCTGTCAGAAAATTCCCACTTCCACAAGCAGGGTCTAAAAACGATAAAGAAGCAAGTTTTTCTTGAAATGCACGCAATTTTGCCGTCTTTGTTTTTAATATTTCTATTTTGCATATATCATCAAATTCCTTTTTCAAATCATCAAAAAACAACGGATCAATGACCTTATGGATATTTTCAAGTGATGTGTAGTGCATACCCCCGGAACGGCGCGTTTCGGGGTTCAATGTGCTTTCAAATACCGCGCCGAAAATCGTGGGGCTTATCTCCGACCAGTTAAAATTCGTGCTGGCTTTAACCAAAATCAAATCCTTAATCTCATCAGTAAATTGAGGGATTTCTATATCCTCATATTCAAATAAACCGCCGTTGACATACGGGAAAGCGGCGAGCGATGATTCAAGATAAGGGTCGCGTTTTTCGGGCGTGGTATCAAGAATTTGGAATAATTCGATTACGGCTTTTCGCAGATGCCTTGTTTCAAAATCTGCAAGATAATCATGGAACATACCATGCCGCCCGAATATGCCCGCATCTTCCGCATAAAGACAAAACACTAGCCGGACGCACAACACATTTAGGCTTTTTAATGCGCGTTCACTTGTTGGGTCAACATACTGTTTTGCAAGCGCATCATATAATAAGCCTACGATTTTACCTGCCGCTATTGATATTTCGGTTTCGCGTTTTATGTGTTCGCTGCCCGTGTCAGTCAAAAAAGACAGGCGGTAAAATTCTGTTGGTAGGTTTTCCAATAATATTTCTTCTGGCTCCCCGCCGGGGCGTTCCATATCGTAAACAAAAAACGTGCTGAAATTACAAGTAACAACCCAACGTGGATGCTGTGATAACGGCAGTTCCGTTATATACCGTTTGGCTTGTTGGAACGGCGTTAAAAGCGTTCCGTCCGATTGCTTTATGGGTTTTTTCAAATCTTTGCCTAAGCCTTTTTGCTCAATCAAAACGCGAGTAGTCGGGATTGTGCCGTCAATAAAACTGGTATTGTCTAAGCGTACTTGTTCTTCAAAGAAAATAAACTGTTCGGGGTGCTCCACGCCGTAGACATCACGAAGCAAAGACAACCAAAACGGTTGGCTCTGGCCTTTTTCATATCCCTTGCCCTTCCAGTCGGCGGCAAATTTTTTTGCGGCAACTCGTTGTTCGGTATCGGTCATATTTTTATGCTCCCTATTGTTCCGACTTTTTTGCGGCTTTTGTCCGCCCGTCAATCGGTTTTGGCGTACCTTTGGGGATAATCCATGTCCTACCCATTCTGACAGCACCTTTAACCTTTCCGTTATCACAAAGGATTTGGACACGGCGCATAGATATACCCCATAACTCGGCGGCTTCCATTGTCGTCATCAGTTCATTTTCAAGCCCCATGATGTTAATCCTAATCCTCTCTAAAAAGTACACTAAAACAATCATACATCTTTAGAGCGAATAATGCAAGTGAAAATAAAATAAAATTATGCGCCACGGAAAACATCTCCTTGACAAACTTGTCCTAAAGCTTAGAAGTTTCTTCAATATACAGTATCGCCGGGCTGTTAAATAAGGAACAGGCAATCAAAACAAGCCGTCCTTTTCTTAACCCTCACTATACGATTTCGGCGCAAGGTTTGACTGGGGGCGGACGGATTCCCCGCCCCGGAGTGGTTAGCCTGGCTCACCGCGGCGTTCTTTTTATGGACGAGCTGCCGGAATGTAACCGTGACGTGATCGAAATCCTCCGCCAGCCAATTGAAGACAAAAAAGTCAGCATTGCCAGGGCTTCCGGCTCGTTTACTTACCCTGCCGATTTTATCTTTCTTGGCGCGATGAATCCTTGCCCGTGCGGTTACTTTCCGGATCAGTCAAAATGCAGCTGTTCGGCAAAAGATGTAAAGCGTTATCTTAGCCGGATTTCCGGGCCGATTCTTGACCGGATTGATATTTGCGCGGAAGTTCCCCGGACGACAATCGAAAGCCTAAACCAAGCAAAATCGGGAACGTCAAGCGGCTTAATGCGAAAGCAGGTTAAAATAGCGCGGGACATTCAAAAAGCCCGCTACAAAAACACTTTATACCATTTTAACGCTGATATTGCGGTCAAAGATATTTCCATTTTTTGCCATTTAGAAAAAAATGAAGCGGCTTTAATGGCGGAGATTTTTGAAGAAATGAATTTGAGCTTAAGGTCTTATCACCGCGTGCTTAAAGTTGCGCGGACGATTGCCGATTTGGATGAAAGTGAAAACATTAAAGAAAAGCATCTTTTGGAGGCGGCCCACTTTCGCCTTAGTGAGGGGAGGTATTGGCAATGAAAGAGGACATGAAATATCTTTATTGGCTTAATTCGGTCGAGGGAATTGGCTTTAAGGCAATGATGGTGTTAAAAAAATATGTCGGCAGCGGTTCGGATATTTACCATACGCCGGAACATGATTTACGCTGGTTTTTGAATGAGCGGCAATTGACCGCATTGGTCAATAGGCGTAAGGAATGGGATGTTGACGGCGAGTTTGAAAAGCTTAAGCAAGAAAAAATTGCATTTTACCCTTATGGGTCACCCGGTTATCCGGAGAAGCTTTTAAGCTTGCCAAGCCCTCCGGCAGCCCTATATTTAAAGGGAAGCTTCCCGGATGCAAATACCCCGGCCGTTGCGTTAATCGGAACAAGGAAATGCTCCGGGTATGGCAGCGCAATGGCGAAACAGCTGGGGGCTTTGCTTGCGGAGCGGGGGATTGTGGTGGTGAGCGGGATGGCGCGGGGAATTGACGGAATCGGCCAGCGGGCAGTTTGTGGAGCAGGGGGGGCGACTTATGCCGTTTTGGGCTGTGGGGTTGATGTTGTTTATCCCCCGGAAAATAGGCAGCTTTATGAGCAAATAGAAAGGCAAGGCGAGCAAGGCGGGATTATTTCGGAATATCAGCCGGGAACGCCGCCGAACGCTGGCCAGTTCCCGGCCCGCAACCGAATTATCAGCGGCCTTTCCGATGCGGTAGTCGTCATCGAAGCAAAAGAAAAAAGCGGGACAATGATAACGGTTGACATGGCATTAGAGCAAGGCCGGGAAGTTTATGCGATGCCGGGCCGCTTAGTTGACGGGTTAAGCTGTGGGTGCAACCGCTTAATCAAACAAGGCGCAGGAATGATTATTTCGATTGAAGAATTTGTTGATGAGATTTTACAAGCATCCAAATTAAGGCTTGCCAATGAAATAAAGGAACTGAAGAAGAAAGCACCTCCAGCCCCAAAAGCAACCACCAAGGAAGAAAAGCTAATCTTAAATTTTACCGCCGAGGAAAAACAGGTCTTTTCCTGTCTTGATTATGCACCACGCTCCCTTGAGCAAATAAGCGCAATGAATCCGCAGATATCTTATGAGAGCTTGTTACGGATATTGGTGACATTTTGCCTGCGGGGTTTTGCCAAGCAGATGGGGGCGGGGAGTTATTATAAGTCGGACGATATTTAGTCAGAGTCAGGGTTAGGCAAAATCAATCTTCAAGGTACACTGGCCGCCTTCTATCAAAAAAAAGATTGCGATTATTTTAGGCCCCAGCACCGGAAGAGATTTTGTCTAACTCCTACTTCGAGAAAGCGAGGAAAAAAGTGAAATTTAGTGAAAATATTAATGAAAACTTAGACAAACTATTAAACAGCAAAAAAACAATCATATTAATACCGGGCATCATCGTTACTGTCATTGCGGCAGTCTTGCTAGTGATGTCGTTAATCGGGCTTAAGCCGGAAAATACAAACCATGAGCAAGCCTTAACTGAAACCAAAGAAACAATAATGAGCGAGCTGGTAAAGGCAAAAGAGTATTTGTCACAGCTGGAAACGGCCATCAATGATAATTGGAAAGTCCTAAGACAGGACAATTTTCCCCCGGCGCAAAACGATGACAGCTTAACCGCCCTGACCAATAATATCTATGAAGAATTAAGCGATGTGCAAATAACCAACCATATTTTTGCCGGAAAAATAACCCAGCTTGCCGATGACCTAGCGTTGCTGAAAGCGCAAATTGAAATTGCCAAGGGTGAAATTGCGGACCTGCTAAAAATACTGGAATCAGCTAGTCAAAGCCAGCAAATTGAAGCAGCGCAGTCATTTAATAATCTATATCAGGCAGTTTCAGAAATCCAGAACCAATATTCAGAAGCATTTAAAGAGACAAAAGTCTTATATCAGGAAATCAAAGAATCAGCTTCAGAAAACTATGAGGAGCTGATGGAAATGTTAGGGCAGGTTATTGAACGCATGGAAATTGGCAGTAATGAAAGCTTGGCTGTTTTACTAGATTCAATCGCAAAGCTTAATCTTCTCAATCATGAAATCAACGAAGTCATGAACATTATCCAAGCAAACCATGAAGCGATGGCGATAATGAGCAATAAAAATCATGAAGCAATTGAATTAATGAATCTCACAACCAAGGAAAAGCTTGAGCAGATGAATTTGAACCAAGAAACGCTTAAGCAGATGAACATTACGAATCAAGAAACGCTAGAACAGATGAACATTAATAATCAAGAAACGCTAGAGCTTTTTAACCTTACCAACCAAGAATCATTTACGCGGCTTGATGTTACGATTAATGAATATCTTAACGGTTTAAACCTTGATTTATCCAGCGGCACGATGGATTTGTTAAAGCAAATGATGGATTTGGAAGCCATGTCGAAGCAGCGTTTTGACCATATCGATCAGACATTAAACCCCCTTTATCTGAAACTGAATGATGTTTTTCAATTTGTGAGTGATGGAAAAAGGTTATTGGCGGCCGCATTACTCACAAAAGGACAGACGGTCGCCGAAACTGCAACCTTTGCCGAGCTTGAAGCTGCGGTTAAGGCAATCGAAACAACGATAATGCTTGAAAACAAACCCGGACTAATAGAATATATTTATCATTTCCATACGATTGCTGGCAATGGAGACACAGCAAGCGAAAATGAAAACTCACTTAATGCCTTGGAGCGGGAAGCAGGTAGCGCTGAGGGCTGCTTTTTTGCTCCGGCATACCACGTTCACCGCGATGATAATGGAATAAGCCGGGAGGCGGATTACCAAGCGCAAAATTCCGGCGGCTGTTTTACCGAGCAGAAATTTTCAGGTTTTACCCATCATGTTCATAGTGGCTGTCCGCAAACCGCTCACCGCTGCGGTTGCACGAGTGGCAGCAGGTATACCGAGCTTGGCGGGGCATGGGCTGGCTGTACAGGCTGCCGCCATGCTTGGCATGAACCGCCGTGGCCATGCCAGGAAACAGTAGGCCATTCATGGACTTGCGGCAACCAGCCGAATAATGCTGGCGGTTTTAATTTCTTTGGCTTAAGCTGTGCCAAAACAAGTGAGGACATCGATGCCTATGGGCTTGGCTGCGGTTATGTTTATGGGCAGATTGCCGGGGCGTTGATAACATATTGAGGGGGGCTGGTTTGAACGCTGGATTAATCCGCGTTGCGAGAGCTGTCGATTCATCGCCTGACACGCTTTCGCGGCTTAAATATCCGGAGTTCAAAATATTGAAGATCGGGTGTCCTATTGACAATCCCACGGCCTAAACACTTTATCGTGCGATAGAGAGTGCGATTCATAAGACCGACCCTTGAGAAGCGTCGTTACTTATGCGGTGTACTTTACCGCATTATGTAACGCAACGCTTCTCTCGGAGCGGAAGCGGGTCGGGCGGTGAATTGACACTCTCGAACGCGCGGAAGCCAATATTTGAGATGGCGGCTCGGAGGCCGCAATGACAATTAATGGCGGCTCGGAGGCCGCAACGACAATTAATTGACTACCACCACAAAAGGGGTTATACTAAAAGAGTATTAACTGTGAAAGAGAAAGCAAACTATGGACAAATACGAAACCCTAAACGAACAACAAAAAAAAGGCGTTTTTACAACAGAAGGCCCCGTCCTTTTGCTGGCAGGAGCTGGCTCAGGCAAAACACGTGTCCTGACGACAAGAGTCGCCTATCTAATTGAGGAAAAAGGAATCAATCCTTTTAATATAATGGCAATTACCTTTACCAACAAAGCCGCCGGAGAAATGAAAGAACGAGTTAAGGAGCTGGTTGGTTTTGGTTCTGACAGTATCTGGGTAACCACCTTTCATTCAACCTGCGTCCGGATACTCAAACGCTATGGCGACCGATTAGGTTATGACAGCGGCTTTACCATTTATGATACTGATGACCAAAAAACAGTCATCAAAGAAATCCTTAAAAAACTCCAGATTGACACCAAAACCTTTAAAGAAAGATACTTTCTTTCTGCGATATCGAATGCAAAGAATGAACTGGTATCACCTTTAGCCTATTTGAAAGCGATTGGCGGTGATTTTAATAAAAGCCGGATTGCCAAAGTGTATGAAGAATATCAAGATACCCTTAAGCGGAGCAATGCCATGGATTTTGATGATTTAATAATGCAGACCGTTTTATTATTTAAAAACCATCCGGAAATCCTTAACCAATACCAAGAACGGTTTCGCTATATTATGGTAGACGAATACCAAGATACCAATACCGCCCAATTCGCCTTGATTAGCCATCTGGCAGCGAAGTACCGCAATATCTGTGTAGTTGGTGACGATGACCAGTCAATTTACAAATTCCGGGGAGCAAATATCCGCAATATCCTTGATTTTGAAAAAGTTTATCCAGACGCGGCAGTTATTAAGCTAGAGCAGAATTACCGTTCAACCCAAAATGTCTTGGATGCAGCCAATGCGGTCATATGCCACAACCAAAGCAGGAAAGAAAAAGCCCTTTGGACTGACAAAGGCCAGGGGAACAAAATCCATTTCCGGCAATTTGACAACGCTTTTGAAGAAGCAGATTTTATTACCGATGACATCCACAAAAAGCAAAAAGACAAGGTTGTCCGTTATAATGACTGCGCGGTTTTATTCCGCACTAATGCCCAGGCCCGCTTAATCGAAGAACGCTTTATTATTAGGGGCATCCCTTATGATGTTGTGGGCGGAACGAATTTTTATGCCCGCCGGGAAATAAAAGATTTGCTTGCCTATCTTAAAACAATCGAAAATGGCCGTGATGATATCGCTGTCCGCCGGATTATCAATGTCCCGAAACGCGGAGTTGGGCTTACCTCTATCCAGCGGGTTGCTGATTATGCTGACGAGCGGAATATTAGTTTTTATGACGCGATGAGGGAAGCAGACCAAATTATCGGTTTAGGCAAAGCTGGGCTCAAAATTTCTGCTTTTACCCAGATGATTCAAGCTTTCCGCAGCAAAATGGAGTTTTATAGCTTATCAGAATTATTAAAAGATGTCATTGAAACGACTGGTTATGTTACGGAGCTTTCGGCCTTAAATGATGAAGACGCGGCTTTACGAATCGAAAACATTGACGAGCTATTAAGCAAAATTGTTTCGTTTGAAGAAAATAATGATGAAGCAACGCTTAGTGATTTCCTTGACGAGGTGGCTTTAGTCGCTGACATTGACAATGTCGTCACCGATGGCGGCCAAGTGCTTCTGATGACGCTGCATAGCGCAAAAGGGCTTGAGTTTCCCCATGTTTATATTGCTGGCTTAGAAGACGGCATTTTTCCCAGCTATATGAGCATTTCCGCCGACGACCCGGAAGCCGAGATTGAAGAAGAGCGGCGGCTTGCTTACGTTGGAATTACAAGGGCAAGAGATGATTTGACATTAACTTGTGCCAAACAGCGGATGATTCGCGGCGAGACACAATATAACGCCGCCAGCAGGTTTCTTAAGGAAATACCGCCCCCGCTGCTGGATAACAGGCTCACCACTTACCGCAAGATGAAAGTCACAGTCCCGGTCAAGAACTATACCGCGCCAGAGAATAAACCCTATGTTGCCGGAGGGGCTTCGGCCCTAAGCTTAAGCGGAATAGGGCAAGGGCTTAACACGATGGGAACAAGCCCAGATTACATAGTCGGCGACAAGGTTACCCACATAAAATACGGAATCGGAATCGTTAGAAACATTGAGCAAGGGGCAAAGGATTATCAAGTCACAGTTGATTTTGATACCGCCGGGCCGAAAATAATGTACGCCGCTTTTGCAAAACTTAAGAAAGTTTAGCTTGCCCTTGTGTTTAAAGCCAATAATCGCTCGCGGTTATTTTTAAGCCATAGACACGCGAAGAGTTATATTTGCCTGACTATTTTATACAAAAAATTATAAAAATAATTTGCAAAATATGGTAGAAAAATCTTTTGATTGATGTTATAATAGGCATGGAGTATATTAGTAAGGCAGGTAGGAAACACTAAAAAAACGCATAATACAAAGCAAAGAAAGGATATCTATATGAAAAACAAAATAGAAGATGTCGTTGAAATGATCAAGACCCGTGATTTACATGATTTATTAAGCCGCAAGGAAGAAAAGAAAAAAGCCAATACCTTAGTCTGGGTGCTGGCGGTCATTGGGGCGATTGCCGCCGTAGCCGCGATTGCTTATGCCGTGTACCACTATATGACCCCAGATTATTTTGAAGATTTTGATGATGATTTTGATGATTTCGATGATGATTTCTTCGAAGATGACGATGATGATTTGGCGATTGAAGTACCGGACGACTTAGCGTAGTCCGGCGTAATAGGTATATTTAAGAGCTGCCGTTATTGTATTATGGTAGCTCTTTTATGCTAAGATGAAAAAAGGACAAACCCTTTCCGGAAAAATAATCAGGCTGGATTCAAAAAATCGCGGCATTGCTTTAAGCGAAGCCGGATATTGTGCTGTAAAAAATGCTCTGCCCGGGCAAGAAATTACTTTCACAGTCAAAAAAACCCGCAGTAAAATCCCCGAGGGGCGGTTAGTTTCAATTGATAAGAAAGCTCCGTTAGAAATCACTTCACCATGCCCCCATTTTGGCAAATGCGGCGGTTGCCTCATGCAAAGCTTTCCCTATGATGAACAGCTCCGGATAAAAGAAAACCAGCTTCGCCATCTTCTTGAGATAGAAAATTTTGCGAGGATTTATCCTAGCCCGCGGCAATTTGGCTATCGCAATAAGATGGAATTTTCTTTTGGCGATGAATATAAGGGCGGGCCGCTGGCTTTGGGAATGCACTGCCGTGAAAGTTTTTATGATGTCGTCACCGTCTGTGAATGCCAGATTGTTGATGAAGATTATCAAAAAATTCTCAAGTTTACCCATGGTTATTTTAAGGATAAATATTCTTATTACCACCGCATGAATCATGTCGGTTATCTTCGCCATCTGTTAATCAGGAAAGGCACAAAGACCGGGGAAATATTAATCGCCTTGGTTACATCGTCACAAGAAAGCCATGATTTAACCCCATGGAAAGAGGGTTTGCTTGGCATTCCATTGACTGGTCGAGTCAACGGTATTTTACATATTATAAATGATTCATTAGCTGATGTGATTCACGCTGATAAAATAGATATCCTTTATGGAAAGGATTGGTTTCATGAAGAAATTTTAGGCCTCCGGTTCAAAATCACCCCTTTTTCTTTTTTCCAGACCAACTCTTTAGGCGCGGAAGTCCTATATGGGATTGTCAGGGAATATGTTGGCGCGATAAAAACCCTTGCCAATAAGCCAGTCATCTATGACCTTTACTGCGGTACTGGCACAATTACCCAGCTTCTTGCCCCTTATGCGGAAAAAATAATTGGCGTTGACATCGTGGCGGAGGCGATTGCGGCGGCAAATGAAAATGCCAGCTCAAATGGTTTACATAATTGTAAGTTTATTGCTGGTGATGTCCTGAAAATTCTTGATGAAATCGAAGAGAAACCCGATTTTATTGTCCTTGACCCACCTCGCGATGGCCTGCACCCAAAGGCGATCCAAAAAATTCTCGCCTACGATGTTAAGTATCTTATTTATATTTCTTGCAAACCATTAAGCCTTAGCCGTGACCTTAAGGAGTTTTATTCCGCCGGGTATGCGGTTAGCCGGGCAGCGGCGGTTGATTTGTTCCCTGCTACCGGAAACGTTGAGGTGGTTTGTTTGCTGGCGAAATAATTTAAGTCTTGCGAATAATCAAAATCAATCCGGACACACTAGAAAAAAATCGACCCATACGACCTTATTTTTCACCTTTTGATTCGCATAAAAGCAAAGGAAAACCCATATGGCAAAAAACCTCAAAACCTACAACAAAAAAAGAGATTTTGAAAAAACAGATGAACCACAAGGCAAAAATGAAGCGTCCCACGGAAGGCTTCGTTTTGTCATTCAGCACCATATGGCACGGAGAGAGCATTATGATTTTCGCTTGGAATGGGACGGGGTGATGTTAAGCTGGGCTGTGCCAAAAGGCCCTTCATTTTTGCCAAGTGACAAACGCCTGGCGGTCCATGTTGAAGACCACCCTTTGGAATACCGCCATTTTGAGGGGACGATACCAAAGGGGGAATATGGCGGCGGCACGGTCATGATTTGGGACGAGGGGCATTACGAGCCTTATTCCGATATGGCCGATGGCCTAAAAAAAGGGTCGCTTAAATTTATCTTAAACGGCAAAAGATTAAAAGGCCGCTGGGCACTGGTGCGTTTAAAGGCTGATGAAAATGAGGAAAAGGAGCAAAATAATTGGCTTTTGATCAAAGATAAGGATGAATATGCCTTAACAGAGGCCGGGATAAAAAAATATACTACCAGTATAAGAACTGGGCGGGCAATGGCGGAAATCGAAGCGGAAGCCAGCCCGAAAAAATTTATCCCCAATCCATTTGAAACCGCCGCGGCCCAGCTGGCGAAGCTGGTAAATCAAGTCCCTGCTGGCGAAGAGTGGCTTTATGAGTTTAAATATGACGGCTACCGGATTATTAGTTATCTTGAAAATAATCAGGCAAGGTTATTGACAAGAAACGGCATTGATTATGCTGACCGCTTTGCGAGCATTGCGGATTCGCTTATTTCCTTTGCCGCTGGCCGTTCGATGGTTCTTGACGGCGAAATGGTCATTACGGACGAAAACGGCCGCCCCGATTTTCAAGCATTGCAAAATTACCTTAAAAAACCCGGCGGAAAGAATCTGACTTATATAGCGTTTGACCTGCTTGCCCTTGATGGAATTGATTTTCGTACCCAGCCGCTTATCCGGCGCAAAGAGGAGTTAGAGAATTTATTAAAAAATGCTCCGGAAAACATTCATTATAGCCGCCACGTTAAGGGAACGAGCGGGACTGTGGGCGGTGAAGAAAGCCTTGCGATAGCAATCAAGCTTAAAATGGAAGGAATAATCGGCAAAAAAGCGGATTCGGTTTATTCCGGTTCACGAACCAGTGACTGGATTAAAATAAAATGTGATTGGCGGCAGGAATTTGTCATTGGCGGATATACTATTTCGGAAAAAAGCGTCCGCGGGCTAAGCTCGCTATTATTAGGGTATTATGAAAATGATAAGCTAATCTATGCCGGACGCGCAGGAACTGGCTTTACCGAGCAAAGCGCAAAAGAATTGATAGCAAAATTCAATAGCTTAACAAGGAAGACTGCTCCTTTTTCTAACGCGCCAAAAATGCGGACTGACGAAGATATTGTTTGGCTTCGGCCAACATTGGTTGCGGAAATAAAATTTGCGGAATGGACGAAAGAAAAACAGCTAAGACAGGCTAGCTTTAAGGGGATAAGAGTAGACAAAGAAGCTATGGATGTGAGGCGAGAAGTCGCAGGCTTACTGCTTAAGCCCAAAAATGCAAAAGCCACAACTAATACAAAAGAGTTAGAGAAAAATGCAAAAACCGCAACTAATGCAAAAGAGTCAGAGAAAAATGCAAAAGCTAAAACTAATGCAAAAAAGTCAGAGAAAAATGCAAAAGCTAAATCTAATGCAAAAGAGTTAGAGAAAAATGCAAAAACCGCAGCTAATGCAAAAGAGTTAGAGAAAAATGCAAAAATCACATCTAATTCTAAAGAGAGTAAAGCTTCAAGTGAAAAAAGGTTGAAAGAATTTCATTCTTTCAACCAGAGATTTGAGCTACGCTCAAAGTCTCCAGACTTTGAAAGGAGCATGGATATAAATATTAGCATCCAAAATATCAGAATCAGCAACCCTGACAAAGTTATTTTTGAAGACCCGGAAATAACCAAGATTGATGTCGTCCGCTATTATGAGCAAGTCGCTGAAAAGATGCTTCCTTATATTAAAGGGCGGATTTTAAGTATTGTCCGCTGCCCAAAAGGTGTTGAGGGCGGGGCTTGTTTTTATAAAAAACATCCTGAGCCAGGGCGGCAAGGCATTATTACCATTGCTGTGCCAAGCGAAAAAGATAAAGAGCGTGATGATTATTTTTATATAAATGATATTACTGGGTTAATATCAGAAGCGCAAATGGGGACGCTTGAATTTCACACTTGGGGAAGTCAAGCGTTAAACCTCGAAAATCCCGATCTGGTTGTTTTTGATTTAGACCCTGATGAGGGAATGGATTTAAAAACTGTCCGGCAGGGAGTCAGGGATTTACGCGAAATCCTTACGGAGCTTTCTTTAAATGCTTATCTTAAAACTAGCGGCGGCAAAGGTTATCATGTTGTTGTCCCGGTTAAGCCATCTGTTTCTTGGGAAAAAATAAAAGAATTTGCCAAATCCGTTGTTAAGGTCATGGAAAATAAATGGCCGGAGCGTTATACAAGCAATTCGCGCAAGGCTAAACGTCCCGGCAAGATTTATGTTGATTGGCAGCGTAATGGGCGGGGGGCGACCAGCATTGCCCCTTATTCGCTTAGGGCCAGGTCAGGAGCGGCGGTTTCAATGCCGATTGCATGGGACGAGTTGGCAAAAGTCGCCCCTGATAGCATTGATATGAAAAAAGCTTTAAAGCGGATAAAAAATAAAGACCCTTGGGCTGATTTTTTCGAGAATATGCAGCAGCTTAAGTAGGTCTAGTTATTGTGGTTTCCGCGCGTTCGAGAGTGTCAATTCATCGCCCGACACGCTTCCGCTCCGAGAGAAGCGTTGCGTTACATAATGCGGTAAAGTACACCGCATAAGTAACGACGCTTCTCAAGGGTCGGTCTTATGAATCGCACTCTCTTCGCACGATAAAGTGTGTTGGCCGTGTCATTGCGGCCTCCGAGCCGCAATCTCGTAAGTCGTAACGTAAATATACATGAGCAAAAATTTTCCACGTCTGCCCTTTGAGACAAGAAATCATAAAATGCTCAATTGAGGAATAAATAAAAAAAATCGCGAGCAATATTCCTGCTTATGAAATAGGAATTTGCCGCGATTTATTTTTATGACCGAAAATTGGGCATTTTAGTCTTTGATTTCGCATTCTCACGGGTGGCGTGGAAATTTATTTGCTCATTGAGTGTGTAGTATCGGAAGAACTTTACTGAGATTGCGGAGCAAGCCCGCAATGACATAAGCCGCGAAAGCGGGCCGGGCGGTGAATCGGCAGCTCTCAAAACGCGCGGAAATTGCGCGGAATCCCCTCTTGACAAATCGCCCAAAATAAAGTAAAATCATCTTAACGATTAACACTTTAAAGCGTTAAAGCGCAACCCCAAAACCCCCAAAAAGGAGAACCAAATGGCCAATATCAAGTACTACACGGAGGATCATATTCCTCTGGAGATGCACAAGGTCCGCATCATCCAAAAGCTCCACCTTTTGCCAATCGAAGACCGACTTAAATCACTAAATGACTCCGGCTACAACACTTTCTTGCTGAAAAACCGCGATGTCTTCCTTGATATGCTGACTGACAGCGGAGTTAACGCGATGAGTGACCGCCAGCAGGCGGCAATGCTGGTTGCTGATGACAGTTATGCCGGGTCAGAAACCTTTTATCGCTTGGAGCAGAAGCTTACCGAGATATTTAAGACAAAACTTTTTCTTCCGGTCCATCAGGGCCGGGCTGCCGAAAACATCATTAACCGCACATTAATTAAGCCGGGTGATACCGTTCTCATGAATTATCATTTTACGACCTCGAAATCACACGTCACGGTTAATGGCGGGCTGGTTGAGGAGCTTATCTCTGACGCCGGGATAGAAGAGGAAAGTGAGCTTCTTTTTAAAGGCGACATGGACATCGGCAAATTAAACGAAGCCATCAGCCGCCTTGGCGCGGACAAAATTCCTTACGTCCGGATCGAAGTTGGCACAAACTTAATCGGCGGACAGCCAGTCTCAATCCAAAATATGCGTGAGGTTTCGGCGATTTGCAAACAGCACAATATTATTTCATTATTAGACGCTTCCCTGCTAGCTGACAATCTGCACTTTATAAAACAAAGGGAAGAGGAGTTTAAAACTAAGTCAATCCCGGAAATAACCGAAGCGATTGCCGAGCTGTTTGACCTTATTTATTTTTCCGCCAGAAAGCTAGGTTACGGCCGCGGCGGCGGGATTATTACCAACAGCCAACAGCTTTTTGACCAGATGAAAGAATTAGTCCCATTATACGAGGGTTTTATGACTTACGGCGGAATGTCGGTGCGTGAAATGGAAGCTTTGACGATTGGGCTTGATGAAACGATGGACGAGGATATGATAAACCAAGGCCCAGAGTTTATTGCTTTTATGGCCGAAGAGCTGCTTAAGCGCAAAATTCCGATTATTACCCCGCCCGGCGGCCTTGGCTGCCACTTAAACGCAATGAAATTCCTTGACCATGTCCCGCGGGGCGAATACCGCGCCGGAGCTTTGGCAGCTTCACTTTATCTTGCCAGCGGTGTCCGCGGAATGGAACGAGGCACGGTTTCGGAAGACCGCAATCCTGACGGGTCGGATCATTTAGCCAATATGGAGCTTCTCCGCCTTGCTTTGCCGCGCCGGGTTTTCACCATGTCGCAGGTCAAATATGCGGTTGACCGGATTGCCTGGCTTTACGACAACCGTCACTTGGTTGGCGGCCTTCGTTTCGTTGAAGAGCCAAAAGTTCTCCGCTTTTTCCTTGGCCGTCTGGAAGCTGTCAGCGATTGGCCGCAAAAGCTTTTGGAAAAATTCCGGGCAGACTTTGGCGATAGCCTTTGATATATAGCATATAAAAGTTTGCTTCGAGTTGTGGATAAAAAAGGTCGCCTAACGGCGGCCTTTTTGAATACGTATCAGCGTAATTTTCGATAATGCAATTAAAACGGAGTCCACAATTGTGAACTCCGTTTTGGTTGGGTGCGTGTGTATATAACGATTACATCGTGATTATATCGCGATATAATCGGACCGAAGGATATTCGGTTTATAGCTTAAATTTGTCAACCAAGGCTGCTAATTCACGAGCCGTGTCATCGGTTTCTTTCATGTTGCCAACAATCGTTTGCGCGTTGAGTGAGATGTCGGTTGTCTGTTCGGCAACGATGCTAGTGGTTCTTGCGCCTTCTTGGGCGGCGGAAGACACTTCATTAATCGCTCTCATCAAGACTTGGACTGAAGCAAGCAGTTCTTCCGATGTGGCACTTAGGTCACTGGTCATGTCGCTGATGTAGACAGCGTCATTGGTATAAGAATCAGCAGCTTTTAACATATCTTGATAATCTTTCATAACATCATCAGAAACGAAGTTAAGGAGATTGGAAGAGCTGGTTGCAAGGGCATTTACGGCTGCCATGACAACTTTGGTGATGGCTTGGATCTGGGTAACGGTATTCTTTGAGTTGTCAGCAAGGGCGCTGATTTCATTAGCAACAACGGCAAATCCGCGGCCCGCTTCACCTGCTCTGGCGGCTTCAATTGAAGCGTTAAGGGCAAGCAATGTCGTCTGGCTGGTAATTCCTAGGATTGCGTCAGCCAAGGCATTAATTTCATCAACGGCTTTTGAATCTTCAAGTGCCTGTTCAAGTGATTTTTTAATGTCGCTAAAGATTTGGTTTGATTTGTCAATCGAGCTGTTGACGCTTTTGCCAAGCTCGGACGCGCGGCTGTGGATATCGCCGGATTTGGTTGCTCCGTCTTCGGCTTTTTCGGCGACGGTTTCAACGGCGCGTTCGATTTCGGCGGCAGTAGCGTTCATTTCTTCTGCGCTTGCTCCGGTTTCTTGCATTCCGGCACTAAGTTCCTGGGTGGCGGAAGAGGTATCGGTAATGCGGTCGTTAAGTTCGCCTAAGGTAGTGTTGGAGCTGGTAACGGAATGTTCCAAAACAGATGTTGCGTTTTTGATTCCGCCGACAGTATCAAGAAGGCCTTCACGCATTGCATGGACATTGCGGGCAAGAGAGCCAAATTCTTCTTTTTGATTCCGGAAGTCTTCCGCAACTTCGACAGTAAGGTCGCCTTCGGCGATTTTCTCGGTAATGACACCGACCTGTTTTAATGCGCCGGAAATAATGCTGGAAATCAAGATGCCTAATCCGATTGCGATAATAACCATGACAACGATGATGATGATGGTCGTGTTGGTTGCAGTATTATATGCGTCGTTAGCTTCGCCAATCATGTACTCTGCGCTATCTTTTTCATAGTCAATCATCTTCGCCAGCTGGGTACGGAGACTGGCAAGTAAATCAGTATATTCCTCCTCATTAAGAATTGAAGCGGCTTCATATTCTCCGGCTGTAAGAAGATTAAGGAGAGCCGTCCGCGAGTCGCGGAAATCGCTAAGTATGTCTTGCAGGGCGTTATATTCCCTCATTGCTTGAGGGTCATCGTGGTTTAGGGCTTCATAAATATCCAGATGCTCATTATTTTCATCGGCAGCGTTATTGATGTTGTTGATGCTGGTCTGGAGCAAATGGGAATACCTCTCGTTGAGGGCCCGGTTGGTATTGGAAGCGATAAGGTTTAAGTTCCCGCGGACTTCTTCCAATGCAATGGTTGCACTCATGTTGTCATGGTAGATATCGGCACTGTACTGGTTAAGCTCCCTCATGCTTTGGATGCTGATTAGTCCAATTGCCACCATTGCAACGATCAGAATCGCAAATGATCCTAATAATTTGACCGAGATTTTCAGGTTCTTGATAAACTTCATAATAGCTTTCCTCCATCATAAAAAGAATATTGGGTTTTGTTAAGTAGCTCTAAAACTAAAACTAAAACTAAAACTAAAACTAAAACTAAAACTAAAACTAAAACTAAAACTAAAACTAAAACTAAAACTAAAACTAAAACAATTATAATGAATTAAAGTTAATTTGTCAAGACATTTTTTTGAAAAGACAAAATTTGCCAAAATTTGATAGTTGGGAGTCGGAAAGGGGATTTTTGAGTGCCGTCATTGCGGGCTTGACCCGCAATCGTTCGACACATTCCGCGTATGCGAGAGCTGTCGATTCACCGTCCGACACGCTTTCGCTCCGAGAGAAATGTTGCGTTACATAATGCGGTAAAGTACACCGCATAAGTAACGACATTTCTCAAGGGTCGGTCTTATGAATCGCACTCTCGCTTTCGCGGCATATCGGGATAGTGACGATTAAGGATCTGCTTGATACCTGCACAAAAATCGAAGTAGATACTGCAATGCACGCCAACCCGCTGACCGGGCTTCCGGGGAATTTGGTGTTGGAAAAAGAAATTACCGCCCGCATTTTTGGCGATGCCCCATACTGCATAACATATTATGATATAGATAATTTCAAGGCCTATAACGATGCTTATGGATTCCAAAACGGTGATTTAATGCTTGCCCTCACGGCTGAAATTCTCAAGGAATGTGCAAAGAGGGGCGAATTTATCGGGCATATCGGCGGCGACGATTTTATCGTCATTGGCGATTACCACGAAGGGGAAAAATATTGCCAAGCGGTAATTGCTGAATTTATGCGGAAAGTCGTTAGCTTGTACCGTGACGAAGATATTAAGAACGGCTACATCATCAGCAAAAACAGAAGCGGCGTAACAGAAAATTTCCCCATCGCATCCCTTTCGATTGCGGGGATTTCGAATAAGAAAAATCCCCGGCCTTATCAGACGGTTGATGAATTTTCCCATGCGGTGGCACAGCTTAAAAAGAAGTGTAAAAAGCAGCTGGGGAATTATTTTGAGGTGTTGTGAGCTATGTATGCGGAATGAATGAAGATTGCGGGTCAAGCCCGCAATGACTTGAGTTCTCGCATTACTATGGGCGGAAAGTGCTTACGCTTGGCGGCCCATAAAGCGGAGTCCGGAAAATCGTGACATCATCGCCAAAAGCCCGGTAATACACATAAAGTGAAGTCATATTAATGCTATTGTGGTTTCCCTCGCGGACAATTTCGGCCCCGCTCCCATCAATGCCCATCCTTATCAAAGCCGGCTCGCTCCGGGAATTTTTCTGATAGAAAATAACCCCATTTCCGACATTATAAAAATCAACCCGGTCAGAAGTCAAAACCTCGATGACATTATCAAAAATAGAATAACGGCAAAGACGGTAATTATTGTCAAGGTCCATAAAATAAATATAGCCATCCAGATAAATCGCGTTATAAGTATTGGCATGAAAAACTAGCGTTGAAAAGCCGGACTGCACATCAAGGGTGTAGACATCGTGGTCATCTTGGGTGCGTGAATAATAAATAACCCCATTTGCAAACGATGACGGATTGGTGGCTTCGGTGCTTAACCGCCTGTCATTCTCGCCGTCAATCCCAATCCGGTAAAGGCTTAGCGGGTCTGAATCTTGGTAAAAAATGTCATTGCCGCCAAGGGTTGCGGTCAAAATATTGCCGGATTTCAAGACGGCTAAATCCCGCCCATTTGCTTTGCTCCGGTAAAGGCCTGGGTTTGAGCGGTAAATACCAAAACCATCGCCGGAAAAGCGGGTTGTGCCTTGTAAGAAGTAAAGGAAATCGCCGCCGGAATTGATGGAAAAGACGCTGAGGTCATTTATTTTTTTAATTTCTGTTTCGTCAGCATTCATGGAATAGAGGTTTCCATTTTCGTAGCTGTTGGAAAAATAAACCTTGCCGTCCGCTTCACAAAAAAGCCCGCCATTGTGCAGATTTCCGGCCGTGTTCCCAACAAGGTAGGGTGAGTTTGGGGGTATTTGCTCCGGAAGCAGGCTATAAACAAATCCGCCGATGACCGCAAAAGCGATGAGGATTAGGATTGAGGAGGTGATTATTTTTTTCTTCTTCTTCATAGCTTCATTATATATGAAATCTTTGCCCACTTGCAAGCGTGAGTTTTATGGTTTAGAATCCCCTGCTGGAAAACATCTCCGGATTCGTTTATCAATATTTTCGTTTGAATCTAGTACTTTGTCTTTAAATAACGGTTGTTATTTTTCTTTTCATGCCTTTTTTTCATGGCTAAATGCTATGTGTGTAAATCATCCGTCAATCGGTCAAAGGTTGATTTCCATTCCAGTTTTTATCGCTTCGATGTCCAGTAACTGGACATCGAATTTTTTTGCTTTATCTCAACTATAGCTTCTGATAATGAAGTTTTCAAAATACTGTAAATATTGTAAAAAAATGCTTGACAAGCTGAAAAAAGTGTTTTATTATATTCTTGAATAATGTGGGGTGTGCCTTAGCACATCGTAACCCGAAAACCTTTTTTCAGAAACGGAAGGAGCAATATTATGAGAAGATATAAAAAATTTCTGGCATTAGCCCTAGCATTAATGCTAATTGCCTCAACTTCACTTGTGGGTTTTGCTAATTCATGCGACCCACGGTGTAATGACCATGTCAGGCCAACGCCAACTAGCCAAACAGAATACAGACCTTATTCATGCGGGTTTTGCTCAAACCAAACGGAATCACGAGTCCGGCGCGTGACTAGAGACATTTGCTATAGTAATGGCGTTGCAGTTAAGACAGTAACTGTATATGGCGACTGGTCTGTCTGGCGCCACGGCTGCCCAGCTAAATAACATAGCTCCACCCAACCCCAGCACACCCCGCCTATTCACATTAAGCTTCGTGGGGAGCCCCCCACGGATTGAGTCTCCAACAGAAATCAAATAAGGAAACCACATGAAAAAAATCCTGCCTATCTTTCTTGCCGTACTTTTCCTTTCTGCCTGTGCCGGGCAAGAAACTGCTCGCGATACATATGTAGCTGGCCAAGAGGACGATGAGATGGCAATTGTCCTTTCTGACAGCAAGGAAACCTTAGTACTTGGGATTTACCCAACTGTTGATGACCCTCTAAGACAGTCAGTCTTTTACTTTAACACAACCAACCCGCTTTACCAGATTGCGCTTAAGGAGTATGAGGACTCTGACCAGCTGAATGCCGACATCATGACCGGGAGGGCCCCGGACATCATCTTGCTCCCGCCTTATTTCATGATGGATATTTATGCGGACAAGGGTGTTTTTGCCGACCTTTATCCCCTGCTTGACGCTGACCCTGGGATAGACAGGGCCGATTTGCAGGAAAATATCCTCCGTGCTTACGAAACAGGCGGCCAGCTGTTTGCAATGCCAGTCACTTATTATATAATGACGGCTACAGCTGCCCGTGCGAACATGGGCGAGATGTCTTCATGGACGCTTGAGGAAATGATGGCTTATGCCAACGGGCTGTTGCCGGAAAGCCATGTTTTCTCCAACCATAGCAAATCGAGAGTCCTTGACTTATGCCTGATGCTTAGTTTCGAACAACTAACCGGCTGGAACGATGGCGGCCTGTTTGACCGTGGTTTGTTTCTTAAGATAATCCATTTTGCCAACCAGTTCACCCCTGACCACTACTATAAAAGCGGCCTTATTTTTGACCAGATCCGGGACGGCCAAGTCCAGGTTGAGGCTAGGCCAGTATATGACCTTAGCTCAGTCCAATTCTTGCGGTTTATCTTTAATGAGCCAATCGTCTACATCGGTTATCCAACCGATGACGGCAATGGGAGTTTTGCCAGGTCAGAGACGTTAGTCGCAATAAGCCAAAGCTGCCCTTATCCGGAAGCGGCCTGGTCATTTTTGCGCAGTATGCTGGACGAAGTGCCTCAATTCAATTTCGCTAACATATCATTAAGCTTGCCCATCAGGAAAAGCGCCCTTGAAGAGTATATGTATAATTATGTGCTAACAAATAGGCCGGGTGGCCGCATTACCTTTAGGGGAAGCGATGTTGTCTTTGAGTTTTACCGGGCCACGGAAGATGAAAAGCAGGAATTGCGGGATTTAATTGATAGCATCACTAAAATACGCAGCTGGGATGCGCGGATTGACGACATTCTGCGCGAAGAGGCCCAAGCTTTTCTGACCGGGGAAAAATCGGCTGACGATGCCGCCGATATCGCCGCCAACCGGATTGAGATTTATCTGAGTGAAATAAGATAGGAGTTTTAGAACCTCATCTATATGAAATCTTTGCCCACTTGCAAGCGTGAGTTTTATGGTTTAGAATCATAAAAACGAATCTACGATTCGTTTTGCAAATATTGTGCCTATCGGCTCAAAGTTTGCAAGTTTTGGAGAAGCGTGGTTATTAGTATGAGCTTAGATGGATTAAGAAAACAAATTGATGTGATTGACCAATATCTTGTTTCCTTATATAAGGAACGCTTGCTGGTTTCAGGGCGGATTGCCGCTGACAAAATTCTGACGGGGAAGCCAGTCCAAGACCGCGAGCGGGAAATGGAAAAAATTGCCAGCGTAATGGGGAAAGGCGAAAATGAATTTGAGCGTCACGCGATTGCCGGGCTGTATGAGCAGATAATGGCAGTCAGCCGCAAACTCCAGTATCGCATTATTGCCGAAAATGAAAAAGAAGAAGCCATTTCTTTTACGATGGTTGATAAGCTTGACCTAGAAAATGCCAAAGTCGTTTTCCAAGGGGCGGAAGGTTCTTATTCGCAAGCCGCGATGGAGTCATATTTTTGCGCAGGGATAAAAAGCTGTCATGTTGAAACCTTTAAAGACGCGATGGAGGCCCTTGCCGGGGGGAAAGCTGATTTCGCGGTCCTGCCTTGGGAAAACTCAACCGCAGGTTATGTTACGGAAGTATTTGATTTGCTGGCCCAATTTGACAATTATATTGTTGATGAGCAGGAGCTTTTGATTGAGCATTGCCTGTTAGGGCAAAAAGGGAGCAGTTTAAGCGAGATTGAGGCCGTTTATTCGCATAAGATGTCGTTGCTGCAAGCGGCTTCATATTTGGGAAAATTTCCCGGCTGGAAGCAAAACGTTTGCGATAACAATGCTTTTGCTGCCCGCTTTGTTTCCGAAAGCGGAAATAATAAATATGCGGCGATTGCCGGGGAAAAAGCCGCCGAAATTTACGGCTTAGAGGTTCTCGCGACCGGAATCAGCCAATCTGTAACGAATACGACCAAATTTATTATTGCCACAAACCAAAAGATTTTCCGGAGCGGGGCAGGCAAAATCAGCATTTGTTTTGAAGTGCCTCACCAAAGCGGCTCACTTTACCAGATGTTGTCGCATTTTATTTTTAATGATCTAAATCTTAACCGGATCGAAAGCCGCCCGATTCCGGAACGTGATTGGGAATACCGCTTTTTTGCCGATGTTGAGGGAAACCTTACTGATAGTGCGGTAAAAAATGCGCTGCGCGGCCTCAAATTCGAGGCGGTTAATCTAAAAATATTAGGGAATTACTAAAGGTATGCCCAAATATCCCACCGCATTTTCCCATGCAAGCAATTATTTTAACCGTGAACTAAGCTGGCTATTGTTTAACCAGCGTGTTTTGGGCGAGGCAAAGGATAATCTTAATCCCCTTTTTGAACGCCTGAAATTCCTTGGCATTACCGCGTCAAATCTTGATGAATTTTTTATGGTGCGAATAGCGGCCTTAAAAGATATGGTTGACGCGGAAATAAAGCGGGCCGATATATCGGGAAAAATGCCAAGCGAGCAGCTTAAGGACATAAACAAGGCCGTCCATCAATTGGTCAAAGAGCAATACGATACTTACAACCGCTCACTTTTGCCGAAGCTTAAGCAAAATGGCTTGCGGATCATTAAGCGTCATGAGGAGCTTAATGAAAAAGAAGCGGCTTATGTTGACCGTTATTTTGCCGAAAATATTTATCCGCTCCTTAATCCAGTTAAAGTGCTGTCTTCGGGCCTTTTTCCGCTTTTTCGCAATAAATCATGTAATATCGGGGTTTTATTAAGGAAAAAAATAGACAAGTCTAAGAAAAATATCGAATTTGCCGCCGTCCAAGTTCCAAGCGGCCTCAAACGGATTATTTTAGTTTACGCCGATAAAATAACGAGTGTTATTTTATTAGAAGAGGTGATTGAGCGGAATATCCAAAAACTGTTTTTAGGCGATGAGATTATCACAACCGCCCATTTCCGGATTATGCGGAGTGCGGACCTTAATATAGAAGAAGATGAGACTGAGGACTTGCTCGTTGAAGTTGAAGAGCGGTTAAAAATGCGGCAACGGGGCGAGGCAATCCGCTTAGAAGCCGAAGCAGGAATAGACAAACGATTGCTTAAAATAATTAACGGCGGGCTTTCGATGAAGCGCGAGGATATTTTTTTGGTTGACGGGCCGCTTGATTTGGCTTTCCTAATGAAAATGGACAGCTTATCAGGGTTTGGGCATTTGAAAGAAAGCATTTACCCGAAACCTGCGCCTCTTCCCGGCTTTTGTGCAGGGATGGATATTTTTGCGAAAATCCGCGCAGGTGATATTTTGCTCCACCACCCTTTTGAGGATTTTACCCCGGTCGCGGAATTTGTAAGGCAGGCGGCCGTTGATGACAACGTCCTTGCGATTAAGCAGACTCTTTACCGGGTCAGCGGAAATTCACCGATTATTGCTTCGTTAGCCCTTGCGGCCGAAAATGGCAAGCAGGTTACGGTTCTTGTTGAGCTAAAGGCGCGTTTTGATGAGGGAAAAAATATTGTCTGGGCAAAAAAATTGGAGCAGTCCGGCTGTAATGTCATTTATGGTTTGGCTTATCTTAAAACGCATTGCAAAATTACCTTGGTTGTCCGTCGTGAAGCAGAAAATATCCGCCGTTATGTCCATCTGGGGACTGGAAATTATAATGACCAAACGGCAAGGCTTTATACCGATTTGAGCCTTTTTACCTTAAATGAAAAAGTCGGGGCGGACGCAGCCGCCGTATTTGAGATGCTTTCCGGCGGTTTGGAGCCGCTTAACTTAAACAAGCTTTTCCTTGCCCCTTGGGGGTTAAAGGAACGCCTTTTATATTTAATCGGCCGCGAGGGGGAAAATGCAAAAGCCGGGCGGGCAGGGCATATCATCATGAAAGTTAATTCGCTCTGTGATAAAGATATTATTGAAGCTTTATATCTTGCCGCCAGTTTTGGGGCAAAGATTGATTTAATCGTCCGTGGGATTTGCTGTTTGAAAACAGGGCTCAAAGAGCTTAAAAAGCGGATTAGGATCCGCTCGATTATCGGCAATTTCCTTGAGCATAGCCGGATTTTTTATTTTGCGAATGATGGGAATCCTTTGTATTATGCAAGTTCCGCCGACTTAATGCCCCGCAATTTGGAGCGGCGCGTTGAAATAATGTTCCCGATTGAGCAGCCGGATTTGGTTGCCAAGATGAAGCATATCATTGAAACTTTGCTTGCTGATACGGCGAAAGCGCATTTTATGGCTGATGATGGGTCTTACCGTAAAATTGGCAAACGCGGGAAAGAGCTTTTTAATTCCCAGCTTGAGTTTGGGCTTAAGGCGGTGGGGACACCAGGGCCTCCGAGTTCATGAGCTGTCATTGCGGCCTCCGAGCCGCAATCTCGTAAATCCGCGCGATTGAGAGTGTGGATTTATCGCTTGACTCGCTTTTCGCTCCGAGAGATTCTCCGCGCGTTTGAGAGCTGCCGATTCAACGCCCGACCCGCTTTCGCTCCGAGAGAATCGTTGCGTTACATAAATTCGCAAAGTACGCGAATTAAGTAACGACGATTCTCAAGGGTCGGTCTTATGAATCGCACTCTCTCTCGCACGATGAAGGGCTTGGTAATAGTCTGACAATCCTGTTGGAGGTACGCAACAATGACAAGAGACAAAAAGTCGTAACTGGTATGTGCAATGAGCAAAAATTTTCCACATACTGCCCTTTGAGACAAGAAATCAATAAATGCACAATTGAGGGGAAAATAAAAAAAATCGCGAGCAATATTCCTGACTATAAAATAGGAATTTGCCGCGATTTATTTTTATGGCCGAAAATTGGGCATTTAGTCTTTGATTTCGCAGTCTCACGGGCATAAGTGGAAATTTATTTGCTCATGCACTTAAGTTGTAGCCTTGGTGAATCGACACTCTCAAACGCGCGGAGTTGGCCTCTAAGGCCCTGATGACAGCAAGGATAATTTTTTCCCGCAAAAACTCGACAAGCGCAAAATTTCATGGTATATTCAACTAGTTGAGGAATCCACGCCTTAGCGGCGCAACCTCAATAAAAGATTTCTGCTTAGATTGGAGCAACATGAAAATTAGGACCAGATTTGCCCCAAGCCCAACGGGGAAAATGCACGTCGGCAACCTCCGCTCGGCGCTTTATGAATACCTGATTGCCAAACACTCCGGCGGCGACTTTATTATCCGCATTGAAGACACCGACCAGGAACGCTTTTTAGAAGGCGCAACCGAAATTATTTTTAATACCCTCAAACAAGCCGGGCTGGAATATGATGAAGGGCCGGGACGCGAGGGCAAGTTTGGCCCTTATGTGCAAAGCGAGCGGAAAGCATTAGGGATATACCGGAAATATGCGGAAGAACTGATTAAAAAAGGCGAGGCCTACTATTGCTTTTGTGCCAAAACAGAAAAGCGCGGAACTGACCCATTGGAAAATGCAAAGGATTCACCAATCGAAGCTAACGTTTATGACAAAAAATGCCTAAGCCTCACAAAAGAAGCAATAGAAAAAAACTTAGCCGCCGGAATCCCTTACGTAATCCGCCAAAACAACCCCCGGACAGGAACAACCACCTTTCATGATGAACTTTACGGCGATATCACGGTTGAAAATACAGAGCTTGACGATATGATATTGCTAAAATCAGATGGTTTCCCGACCTACAATTTTGCCAATGTCGTAGACGACCATCTCATGGAAATAACCCATGTCGTCCGCGGCAACGAATATCTTTCGTCCTCGCCAAAATATAACCGCCTGTATGAAGCTTTTGGCTGGCAAGTGCCAATTTACGTGCATTTACCGCTTATTACTGATACCGAACACAAAAAACTTAGCAAAAGAAGCGGGCATTCATCGTTTGAGGATTTGCTAGGGCAAGGCTTCATTCCGGAAGCAATCGTTAATTTTATTGCCTTGCTTGGCTGGAGCCCGGAATCAAACCAAGAAATATTTTCATTGACCGACTTGGTCAACACCTTTGATTATAAACGGATCTCCAAAGCTCCGTCAGTCTTTGATATCGGCAAACTCCGCTGGTTAAACGGCGAATATATCAAGATGATGGAACTTGAAAAATTTTACCAGCTGGCCTTGCCCCATCTTAAACAGGCGATTAGGAAACCGCTTGATTTAAGGAAAATTGCCGAAATGGTCAAAACGAGAATCGAATTATGGTCAGATATCCCCGCTTTGGTTGATTTTTTTGAAGAGCTTCCCGAATATGACATCGCCATGTATACGCATAAAAAGATGAAAACTAACCGCGACAGTGCCTTGGCGGTTTTAGAAGCAATTCTTCCGGTCCTTGCGGCGATTGACGATTACAGCAACGACACTTTATATGAAGCGGTAATTGATTTTGTCAACCAGAATGAATTCAAAAACGGCTATGTCATGTGGCCGATTAGGACGGCCGTTTCCGGCAAGCAGATGACCCCGGCTGGGGCGACAGAAATCATGGAGATACTGGGCAAAGAAGAATCACTTAAACGGATTAGGAAAGGGATTGAAATTTTAGCTTAAAAAATTTTTATCAAAGTAAGTTTTATATTTTATTAAAGTACTAAAATAAAAACGCAAATAATAAGATAGTATCAATTAAAGCCTTGGCGGAATTTACGGCGTAAGATTAAGAAAAGAAAGCAAAACCGAACCGATGATCGGCTTTGTTTGGAAAGGCATGGTGATTAAAATGAATGAATATGATGATTTAGTATTGGGCTGTTTTTTGACAAAACAAGAAAAATTATTCCCTGAGCCGGTTTGTGAAAACTTGGAAGAAGCAGAAGCTTTTTTAGAGGAATGTATGGCAATTGTTGTTAATTCAGCCGATGAAGTCTGGGAGTATTTTTTGGAAGAGGGGCTTGACCTTGGCGGCCTTTCAAAAGATGAATTGCTGGAAGCCGAAGAAGTCTTTGCCGTCGGTGATGGTCGTTATTTGATTGTGCAGGGGTAGGCTTTAAAGATATCTGCCAGCCCATCATGATTATTGTCGTTTTCCGTAACGATGTCGGCAATATCCTTTAGCGATTCAGCCCCATTACGCATTGCAATGCTAAAGCCAGCACTTAAAAGCATCGAAAGATCATTTTCCTGGTCTCCGGCGGCAATTGAATCAGCAATGGGGATATTTAATATTTCACATAGTTTTTTAAGGGCCGCCCCTTTGCCGGAGGAAGCCGGAAGAAGCTCCAAATAAACAGGGCATGAAAAAATAGCGGTGATGTCAGGAAAGCTTTTTTGAATTTTTGCCTTGAGCTTTTCTAACTTTGCCTGGTCTTCTAAGTTGATGGCAATACATTTACAAGGGCCTTCTTTGATATCAGAAGCCAAATCATGAGAATAAATAACCGGGGTGTTGATTGAACGCCGATAATAAGCAAACTCTTTGGGATAAAGCGCGGCTTTTTGGTCACCGGCCGGAACTAAAAGATGTGTCTCGCTGTATGTATGGCAATGGATTCCCATTTCATTGGCAATTCGGATAATCTTAACCGCCTCTTCTTTTTCCATCGTTTTTTTGAATAAGGTTTTGTCATTGCCGCAGTCATAAATCTGGCCGCCATTATATCCAATCAGATAAAGGCCGGGAAAATCAAGCTTGAGCTTTTCTTTGATATTTTTAAGGTTATTTATGTCCCGGCCGGAGCTTAAGACCAAAATATGGCCGCAATTGGTAAAATTTTCCAAAGCCTTAAAAGTTTTTGCCCCGATTTTCTTGTCATCATCAAGCAGAGTGCCGTCTAAGTCAGTGAAAAAAATCTTTTTAGTCATCATCATCAACCTGCTTTGTATAAACGGCCGTCCGCTTCCTGGCCATGGCGTCACTTTCAAGATACTCATCATAAGTAGTGATTTTGTCAATAAAAGAACCGTCAGGCAAAATCTCAATAATCCGGTTGGCTGTTGTCTGGACAAACTGGTGGTCGTGACAGGCAAACAAAGCAACACCGGGGAATTTGATTAAACCGTTATTGAGAGCCGTAATTGCTTCCATGTCAAGATGATTGGTTGGCTCGTCAAGAATCAGGCTGTTCGCCCCGCTAATCATCATTTTTGATAAAAGGCAACGGACTTTTTCGCCCCCGGAAAGGATTTTTACTTTTTTGACCCCGTCTTCCCCGGCAAAAAGCATCCGCCCTAAGAAACCGCGGACATAAGTAGCGTCTTTATTGACCGAATATCCGGTCAGCCATTCGGCAATCGTATATTCATTGTCAAATTCCGCGCCGTTATCTTTGGGGAAATAAGCCTGTGTTGTTGTAATGCCCCATTTGAAAGTGCCCTCGTCCGGCTCTAGCTCGCCAATCAGAATGCGGAAAAAAGTCGTAATCGCAAACTCATTTCCGCCGACAAAAGCAATTTTGTCCTCGCGTCCCATCGTAAAGGTAATGTTGTCAAGAATCTTTTCCCCATTAATGGTTTTGGAAAGATTTTCAACGGTGAGGACTTCATTGCCGATTTCGCGGTCGGGGCGGAAATCAATATAGGGATATTTGCGGCTTGAGGGGCGGATATCGTCAAGCTCGATTTTTTCTAAGGCCCGCTTCCGGCTAGTTGCTTGCTTTGATTTTGAGGCATTTGCTGAAAAGCGGCTGATAAACTCTTGCAGTTCTTTGATTTTTTCCTCTTTTTTCTTGTTGGCTTCTTTCATCTGTTTAATCAAAAGCTGGCTAGATTCATACCAGAAATCATAGTTCCCGGAATAAAGCTGGATTTTGCCATAGTCAATGTCGGCAATGTGGGTGCAGACTTTGTTAAGAAAATAACGGTCATGGGAAACAACAATCACCGTATTGTTAAAGCTGATTAAAAATTCTTCAAACCACGCAATTGCATCTAAGTCTAAATGGTTGGTCGGTTCGTCCAAAAGCAGGATATCCGGGCTTCCGAACAAAGCTTTTGCCAAAAGGACCTTAACTTTTTCACTTCCGGTAAGCTCACTCATCAGGGTAAAATGTGAGTCAGGATTTAGGCCAAGGCCATTAAGAAGCATGGCGGCATTTGATTCAGCTTCCCAGCCGTCCATTTCGGCAAACTCGCCCTCAAGCTCGCTGGCGCGGATACCGTCCGTGTCGCTAAAATCTTCCTTGGCGTAAATCGCTTCTTTTTCTTTCATCACTTCATAAAGGCGGGCATTGCCCATGATAACCGTATCCATCGCCTGATAATCATCATATTTGAAATGGTCCTGCTCAAGGACGGAAAGCCGCTGGCCGGGGGTAATCACGATGTCGCCTTTTGTGGTTTCAAGCTTTCCGGCAAGAATCTTTAGGAAAGTTGATTTCCCTGCCCCATTTGCCCCAATCAGGCCGTAACAATTGCCCTCGGTAAATTTGATGTTGACATCTTCGAACAAAGCCCTTTTGCCAAGACGTAATGTCACATTATTTGCACTAATCATAAACTCGCTCCAATGTTTGCTGTTTTTGCATTCTTGCTAGGGCTGCCGATGGGCAGCCCTTTTTAGATTATACATAAATATGGGAAAAAAGCAAGAGGGGAAAAGAACTACAGCTTCACCGCAAAAAACGCATCAATATTTTCAATCGGTGAAACAGGCGGGATATCACAGCCGCTTGAGAGAATGAAGTTGGGGTAGCCCTTACATTTTTGAAGCAAATCTAAGGTTGCCTCCCTGATTGAGTCAGGCGTCCCATTGCGGAATTGACCGGACGGGTCAATATTGCCCATGACGATTTTATCCTCCGGGATTAGCGTTAGCATTTTGCTTAAGTCAATTGCATTGCCAAAATGATATGCTTTTGCCCCGGTGTCAAGGATTTCTTTTGTCAGCGAAAGGGTGCTGTTGCCGCAGTTATGGTAAATAAAAACACAGTTTTCGGTTTCAACAGCTTCAATGATCCGCTTCACATAAGGGGTTGAAAATTCAGCCATCAAAGCAGGGGAGAGCATTCCGGCGGCTGGTTCTGCCATCACGATTCCATCAGCCCCGGCCTTGCGGATTGCAAGATTGTAGGCAATCTGGAATTGGGTCACTTTTTCCAAAACGCCGTGGACCAAATCCGGTTCTTCATAACAAAGCATCATGATTTCGGTCATGTCCATCAAACGCCCGGCAAGTGAAAACGGGCCGATTGTCCCGCCAAAAACCGGGCGGTCAGTAATAAGCTCTTTGGCCAGCTTGACAGTATTAACATATTCCCCGGTCCTTGCGTCACCGACCGTGGGGACTTTAAGGGCCGCCAAGCTGTCCTCGCCATCTACAATCGGGGCAGTCACGCTGGGGACTTCAACATCGGAAAATTTGATCGGGCTTCCGAAAGCTTCCGCTTCAACGGAAAGATCCATCAAAGTAACGGCCGCCAGGGTGTCCCAGCGGTTGGCGACAGCTTCCATACATTCAGCCTGGAGCTTTCCGCTCCTTACCAAAGCGTCCACAGTTACCCCAGTCAGCTGCGTTCCGGGAAAAGAAAGGATGGGCATTGGTTTTTTGGCATGGGGGGCATTTTTCAGCCATTCAGTCATATTCATAAGATTGTCCTTTCTTATAAGTTACCTTTTTCAATAATAGCAAGTTTTGCTGTTTCGGCGGCACTGGCAGCGTCAGCAGTATAATAGTTTGCTCCAATGCTTTCACGGAAGCTTTCCGTTACCGGGGCCCCGCCGACCATAATAATGACGTTGTCGCGTTCTCCGGCTTCAACAAAGGCGGCGATGGTATTTTGCATTTCGCCCATCGTGGTCGTAAGCAAGGCAGATAAGGCGATGACATCGGGTTTTTCGGCTTTGTAAGCTTCAAGGAATTTTTCGGGCGGAACATCAACGCCTAAATCAATTACTTCAATGCCTTTACCCTCAAACATCATGCGGACAAGGTTTTTGCCGATGTCATGAAGATCGCCCTTAACTGTGCCAATCAAGGCTTTGCCAATCGGTTTTGCGCCGCTTTCGGCAAGATAAGGCTTAAGGATTTCTGTTCCGGCATTCATTGCCCTGGCCGCAATGAGGACTTCCGGGACATAAACCTCATTGTTTTTGAATTTGACAGCCACAACGTCCATTCCGGCTAATAAGCCTTGCTCCAAGATGTCTTTTGAAGAAATGCCTGCTTCAAGGGCCTGGGGAATTAGTTCTTTGACAATTTTTGCCTTGCCGCTTTGCAGGGCGGTTGAGATTTCGTTAAGAATGCTCATAAAAATACCTCCAAATTTGGTTTGATTAGAAATGGATAAAACAAGTTTTGCTTCCATTTTTTGCAGTATATCAGAAAAAAGCAGCCTTCGTCTTTATAAATCCGGCTTTTTTTTGTCACTTTTTTGCGATTAAATTAAAGCTGGCTTGCGAGGGGATAAAAGTCATGATAATATAGGCTAATGGACTATTCTATATTTGAAAATTTTTCGCTTGCGGCCAGCGTTGGGGTGATGGTGCTTGACCCTAAAGGGGAAAGCAAGTTTGAATCTTCTTATTATATAGAAGCTAAAGGCGTGATGAAGCAAATTTTAGCGGCGCTGGATTGCGAGGAAGCAAATCTTGTGGCGTTAATTTATGGCTGCTATCAGTCCAAACGGTTTGGCGGGCGGTATGTGTTCATTGCCCCCTCCGGCTTGATTTTCTGCGCATCATATTTGGCCGACTCTCAAGGCAATATGCTTTCCGGCGTGCTTTGTGGCCCATTTCTTTTAAATGATTATGATGAATACATGGAAATTGATATTTCCGACCGCATTACTGTTAATGATGATATTATGGCCAAAATCCGGTCGGCCATTGATTCTGTTCCCATTAAGACAACAAAAGAGGCGAAAGCCATCAGCGAACAGCTTTTTGTTTGCGCTTCATATTTTAAAGAAATTAAGTTAAAGGAAGAGATAATCACCCAGTCCGGCGATGAGACGGCAATCTATTATTCAATTGAAAAAGAAGAGGATTTACTTGCTTCAATCAGCAAAGGAGACGTAAAGACAGCCAATGCTTTACTAAATAATATTCTGGGGCAAATGCTTTTTCAATCAGGCAGCAATCTGGAAGTCTTACGTTTCCGGGTTGTCGAGCTGACTGTCCTGCTTTCCCGTGCCGCTTTAAAAGGGGGGGCAAAAAGCGAGGCCATCCTAGGCCTTAATTATGTTTATTTGCGTGAAATTGATGCCCTTTCATCAATTGATGAAATTGTCCTTTGGCTTAGCGGAGTGACAAGGCGGTTTGCCCAGAACGTGTTTGATTACGCTGGCTCAAAATACATGGACGTAAGCAACAAGGCGATTTCTTATATCCGGGGCAATTATTTGGACAAAATAACACTCCAAGATGTTGCCGAGCACGTTTTCTTAAGCCCCTCATATTTTTCCAAGATTTTTAAAGAAGAAACTGGCCAGACCCCAAGCGCATATATAACCGCCGTCCGGCTTGAGGTCAGCAAAAAACTGTTAAAAGATCCGGCCTTAAGCATTATTGACATCGCCATGCTGGCTGGATTTGAAAGCCAGAGTTATTTTACCCAAGTATTCAAAAAAAATGAAGGGTGTACGCCAGGCCAATATCGGCAAGAGATGACAAAAAGGAAACAACCCGAATCATAGATTCGGGATGAGCTTTGAGATATGCGCAAAATTTTTAGACTTTAAAAGGAGCATGAACATAATAATGAATAAAAACTGTATCGGAAACTGCCTGTTATGCGGAAAATGCAAAGAATATTCGATTTTGGAAAGCTTTGATGATGAGCCTATGAAAATCACGCCGCGCGAAGGATTTGGGGTTGCGATTGATATCGGGACAACAACAGTCGTGCTGGCCTTATGCGACCTAAAAAACGGCGCGGTTATTAAAAGGCATAGCTTTTATAATCCGCAAAGGGAATTTGGGCCGGATGTTATTTCACGGATTGACGCAGCGAACAGGGGCGGGCTTTTTGTCCTTAAAAATATGATAAATAAGCGGATTGCCAGCGGATTAAAGGAACTTAAAAAACATTGCGATGGGGAAATTAGCGAGGTTGTCATCGCCGGAAACACGGTCATGACCCATTTGCTGCTGGGTTTTTCTTGTCAAAGCCTTGGTGTTTTTCCCTTTAGGCCAGCCCGTGAGCTGTTAGAGGAGTATTGGCTATTTGGCTTACCTGCCACAATTGTTCCATGGTTTACTGCTTTTGTGGGCGGTGACATCATGGCGGGCTTGCTGTTTCGCAAAAAGAAAGAATCTTTCTTGCTGGTTGACCTTGGCACTAACGGTGAAATGGCGCTTTACCAAGAGGGGAAACTATTGGTTACCGCCTCGGCAGCCGGGCCGGCATTCGAAGGGGCAGCTGGGTGCGGGGCTGGGGGCGGAGCTTCTTTCGTGATTACAGAGCTTGCCAATCTGGTAAAAAAAGGCTCAATTGATGAAACCGGGATGATAACGGAAGATAATATTTTCACGCAAAAGCAGGTCCGTGATTTACAGCTGGCAAAATCGGCCGTCCGTTCCGGCCTTGAGATTTTGCTTGCGGCGGCCGGGCTTTCTTATTCCCAAGTGGATAAAGTATATCTTGCCGGGGGCATCGGCCAGGCAATGGATATCGACGACGCGGTAACGATTGGGCTTATTCCGGCCAAGCTGGCGGAAAAAGTGATTCCGGCCGGGAACACATCACTTGGCGGGGCAATCCGGCTTTTGCTTGCTAAAGAGCAGGGCAAAAAAGAAATTGCGGAATTACAGGCTTTAGTGAATGAGATAAATCTGGCGGAGCATGAGCGGTTTAACGATTTATTTATGGAAAATATGTTTTTTGGGGGATATGTGTAATGTATAAAATGGATTTTGTGAAGCTTTGTTTATCAAAGGGGGCAAAAAAAGCCGAAGCAATTCCGGTTGAAAAACTAATTTTAATGCCGGAGTTAAGGGAATTTTGTGAGCAAAATAAATGCGGGCGTTTTGGCCGCAACTATACTTGTCCGCCTTATGTTGGCGAAAAAGAGGAGCTGATTAAAAAAATAAAGTCTTATAAAATTGCCATAATTTGGCAAAATATTTATGAGCTTGAGGATTCCTTTGATTTTGAGGGCATGATGGACGGGCAGGAAAAGCACAATCAGATGACTCTGGAAATAGCAGAAGAGGCCTATCAAGAAATGGGGCGGGATAAAGTGCTGGTGCTTGCGGCCGGGGGCTGTACCCTTTGTCCGGCTTGCGCGTCCCTTACTGATGAGCCGTGCCGTAATCCGGGGCGGGCTTTGTCTTCGCTTGAAGCCTATGGGATTAATGTTGCCAAAATCGAGGAAATTTCGGGGCTTAAGTATATCAACGGCAAAGACACCGTGACTTATTTTTCAGGGCTGTTTATGTGAGTGGTTTAATTAAGAAAGCTATCAGCCAGTATTTTTATCCCGATTAAAATAAGAATGACTCCGCCAGCAAATTCGGCTTTGGCTTTGAATTTTGCGCCAAAGGCAGTACCGATTTTTAGCCCCAGCAATGAAAAGCTAAGGGTAGTCATGCCAATCAAGGAAACGGCAGGGATAATGCTTACCCTTAGGAAAGCAAATGAAACGCCAACAGCTAACGCATCAATGCTTGTTGCGATGGCAAGCGGAAGCATTTCTTTTGGGCTTAAGGCTATTTTGCTGGGCTTACTTTCTTTTTTAAAGCTTCCGATTATCATCCTGGAGCCAAGAAATAAGAGCAGCCCGAAAGCAATAAATGCGCCGTATGAAATAATGTTATCGGCAAATATAGACGCTAGCAGATAACCAATCAGCGGCATTAATGCTTGGAAGCCGCCAAAATAAAGGCCGATAATCAAGGCTTTTTTTAGGGTGGTCTTTCCCATTCCCAGCCCTAAGCATATCGAGACCGCGAAGGCGTCCATTGAAAGGCCGACCGCAAGGATAAAAAGTTCGATGAAGTTCATGTATTACCTCTCTGTCATTGCAATTATCTTGACAACAAAAGCATATAGGCAGTAAAATGATAATGACACTTATTTACATATAATTTTGCCATAATTATCTTACCACAAAAAGAGAAGGATTTGAAGATGAATCAAAAAGAAAGAATGGTAGCCGGGTTGCCGTATAAGGCCTGGAGTGACGGATTACACGATGAACGATATGCGATGATGAAAAAAAACAATGAATACAACCTGCTTTTGCCGAATGAAAAGGAAAAGCGGGACAAGCTAATGCGGGAAATGATTGGGAAAATTGGAAAAAATTTCCATATTGAGCCGTGTTTTCGCTGCGAATATGGCTGGAACATCGAAATCGGGGATAATTTTTATGCCAATTTTAACTTAATCATCCTTGATGAAGGCAAAGTAACCATTGGCAATAATGTCATGTGTGCGCCTAATGTTTCAATCTTTACCGCTGGGCATCCGGTCCACCCTTTAGCAAGGAACTCCGGCTATGAATATGGGATTCCGATTACGATTGGCGACAATGTCTGGCTTGGCGGCGGCAGCATAATTAATCCCGGGGTCAAAATTGGCAGCAATGTTGTCATTGGCTCAGGCAGCGTAGTCACAAAAGACATACCGGATAATACAATCGCGGCTGGCGTGCCGTGCCGGGTGATCCGCAAAGTCACCGAGGAAGACAGGCTATATTATTTTAAGAACCAGAAATTTGATGTTGAATATTAATCAGATTGGAGAGCCATGGATATTTTGCTTTTTGCCGCTCTTGGCGGTTGCCTGATTTACCTTTTCTTAATAATGCCTTCTTTTCGCCTTAAACCCGGTTTCCATTTAATTAATTCAATTTATTTTGCCCATCGCGGACTGCACGACAATGCTTTGGGTAAGGGAAAGTCCGCCGCCCCGGAAAATTCGCTGAAAGCTTTTGAAAGGGCAGTAACGGCGGGTTATGGCATTGAGCTTGATGTTCTTCTGACAAAAGACAGCCAAGTTGTTGTTTTCCATGATGAAACCCTGGAGCGAATGTGCGGCGTTGCCGGAGCGGTCATCGATTATACATACGAAGAACTAAAGCAGTTTACCCTGATGGAAAGCGGCGAGCGGATTCCGCTTTTTGCTGATGTCCTAAAGCTGGTGGACGGCCGTGTCCCCCTTATTGTTGAATACAAAATCGTCAATCACAATTTATCCGTCTTACCGCTTGGTGATGAGCTTCTTCGTGAATACAAAGGGCAATATGTCATCGAATCTTTCCACCCCTTTGCCCTGCGCTGGTACAAACAAAACAATCAAGCTGTTATCCGCGGCCAGCTGGCTGACCGCTTCACCGAAAAAAAAGAATACCAAAGCTTCCAGTATTGGCTTTTGCAGAATTTACTGCTAAATTTTATCACGAAACCGGACTTTATTGCCTTTAACCATGAACACCAAGGAATGTGGTCAAGAACCATCTGCCGTGTGTTTTTCGGCAATAAAGCAGTAGCTTGGACGCTCAAAACGCCGGAAGAACTTGAAAAAGTGCGGACAAAATTTGACTGGTTTATTTTTGAGGGCTTTGAGGCGTAAAGAAACCCAAAAAATAATCGAACGTTTGTACGATTGGCTATTGCAAAAATGGAAATAGTATGATATAATGTCGCTAAGACATTATATCAGCGCAGTTTTAGTGCGCATCCCCCTGAGGGGCATGATTTCGTAGAAATCATGATATAATGTCGATACTGACGCGTATCGAATCGGTACTGATGTACCGATTAATAAAAATGCTTCGCATTTTCCCTTGGAAGGATTTAATTGGCTCGTGCGTATGGATTTATGATTCAATGAATAATCAGCTTAAAGCAAGCGCGAACGGAGTTAGCAATGTTTAGGATATTGGATTTATTTTGTGGGGCTGGTGGCTTTTCATATGGGATGCATGATGATGAACATTTTCAAACGGCAGTGGCAATTGATTTTAATGAAAAAGCGGCTGAAACATTTAAAAGAAATATGCCAGATACCGAAGTTATTATTGGCGACATAACGAATCCAGATACCAAAAGCAATATCCTTAAAGAATCAAGAGCCAAAGATGTAAATATGATAATCGGCGGGCCGCCATGCCAAGGTTTTTCAATGAAAGGCAAAAAACTAGGTTTAAATGATGAACGGAATTATCTTTTTTTGGAATATCTTAATATAGTTAAAGAGCTTAAACCCGAAGTATTTGTACTAGAAAATGTGAAAAGCCTATTAAATACAGCAGGTGGGTGGTTCAGAGATGAAATTCTCAATTATATAAATGAATTAGGTTATCAAGTAGATTATGGGATATTAAATGCAAAAAAATTTGGGGTGCCCCAATCACGTGAAAGAGCGATATTTATCTGTTCCAAGCGTAAATTTATTGCTTTGCCAACCGGAACGCACGATATTGTCTGCGTTAGGGAGGCAATATCTGATTTAGCTTACCTAAATTCGGCCGAAGGCAATTTTGTTCAAGATTATTCTACCGAAGCGCAATCTGATTATCAAAAACTTATGCGTGCTGACAGTGACAAGCTATATAACCATAAAGCGTCGAACCATTCCAAGGTCGCGTTAGAAAAACTCGCCATGATACCGCCAGAAAAAGGAAAGGAATTTTTGCCAGATGAATTATGGGGCAAGCAGAAATTTAATTCTACTTGGGGAAGGCTTGTATGGGATGAGGTATCACCGACGATTGATACACGCTATGACACCCCCTCAAACGGCACTAACTCGCACCCAGAGCTTGATCGGGCAATTACTTCCAGGGAAGCGGCAAGAATCCAAAGCTTTGATGACAAATTCATATTTTATGGCAGTAAGTTCTATATAAGAAGCCAGATCGGAAACGCAGTTCCCCCTTTACTGGCAAAAGCAATAGCACAAAAAATATGGGAGGCATATCAAGATGAATAAGCTTGAAGATTTTGAAAAAAATAGCATCGAATATGAAAATTCATTAGAAGAAGACTACAAAAAAAATAACGGCATTTTTTTTACCGATATCGAATTGTCAAAAGCCATTGTTGAATTTTTGAATATTCCTCGAAATGCGAGCATAATTGACCCTTGCTGTGGCACAGGAAGCTTTATTTCATCATTACATAATGCGGGGTATGAGAGCGTTTTTGGCTGCGATTTTGATGGAAAGATAGTGGATAAATGCAGAGAATTAACAGGTTCTTCCAATATTATCAAACTTGACACCTTAAGCATTAATGGGGAAATGGTGCTAAGCAGATTAGATCGTCCAAGATTTGATTATGTTGTTGGCAATCCGCCGTATGCCCCGCTAGGAAAAGGAGTTACCCTTGATACAGATGATGATCTTATTTCTGCGGTCAGGAATTCTGGTTCTAATCTTTTTGTTGCGGCAATTTACAGAGCTTTTCAGATCGCAAAAGATGATGGAATCATTTCTCTCATCGTACCTAAGAATCTTTTGCATATTTCTTCATATAAGGCAATCAGGAAAATACTGTTAAAAGAAAAGAAGCTAATTTCAATTATTGAGTTAGGCATTCATTTCAAAACAGTAAGAGGTGAACAGATTGTTTTAACTTTTGGAAATCGTTACAAAAAAAATAATAAAATAAAGTTTTACTCATATAAACGCGGCGTAATTAGCAATATCTCTGAAATGGCACAAGATTATTACGATGATGAAATTATTGTTTTTACTGATAAAGAAGAAGTGCCGATTTACCACAAATTAAAAGATACTTATGAGCAATTAGGTAAGATATGCGCTGAATCAATCCGGCGAGGAAGAGATAAATCAGATGATGCTGTCAGAGGTAAACAAATAAGGAAATTTGGCTTTAAGGATTTGGAAATTCCCAATGATGGCAATCAGATATTTATCCAAAACATCTTTAGTGCCGAGGCTGGGATAACGGCAAGTTTTGGCGGAAATCTCAAACCCTCTGAAACGGTTACAACTATTAAATTAGAAAACATAAAGACGTGTAAGTATATATTGGGCTTACTGCATTCACGAGTATGTAATTTTTATCTGATTCGCTTTGGGTTTAATAATTCACGATTGACAATACATACAGATGCAAAATACCTTAATTGCATTCCAATCGTCATTGACATAAATGCCTTTGAAAAAGTTGTCGAAATTGTCAATATGATGGAAAATGTTGAGTATATGGACAAGGAATGGTATATTCTTAACGAAGAACTCAATGACATTGTTTATGATATTTACAAGATAAACATAAAGGACAAAGATCATATCGAAAGAGAAATGCGCAAAATCAGCGCAAGAAAATGGTACGGCAATATTACCTGCACGGCTTGACTTTAATTCCATAGGAGCATTGTATTAATGAACAATGAGATGGCTTATTTATTAGGTATGATAACAGGAAATGGCGAAATTCAAAGAGGAATGAATGAAACAACGATTGTTATTGAAATACCTCACAAGAAGCTAAAAACAGAGTTTCAGAGCGAAGTCGGCATTTATGTGAAGGCTAGCATTACAGATATTAGGCAGACATTGGAGCCATTGCTTGGAACTTCGGTATCATTTAATCAAAGTGCAAATGTCTCATATCTTTCTTTTAGTAAAACTAATGAGGATTATCTCATCAGAGACATCTTAAGGTATATTGGAAGGGCAGCGTCTCATGAAAATATCCGTATTTCGCCGGAAGTATTTGCATTTACTTCCGATGAGCGAAAACAATTTATTAAAGGATTTGCTGATGTCACGGCTTATGTAAGAAGATCAAATTATTATTTTGATAAAGAGATGCACAGAGTATATTTTGAAATCCCAAAGAATTGGGAATTGGTTGCCGATTTTTGTATTTTACTAAAAAGCGTAGATATTCCGGTCCAAAATATTGACTGGGGACATCCAAATATGAGAGATAGCAATTTAGTAAAATATAAACAAGGAAAACCTAATTTTTGGAAGAAAGAACATCAAATAAAAGTATGGGCGAACGAGTATATGCCAATTGGATTTGCTGTTATTCATAAGAATGAAGCACTTAAATTGTTTTCACAAGAGCAGGTTGCTTTTATCGAAAAAAGCAGGAGAGCTTTAGATGTAACCCATAGGTATTATTGGGAAGTTGCTGGAAAGAACAAAGCAAAGCCATCACATCCAAGCGAAAATGATGAAAGCATTCCCGCGGAAATCAGGGGCAAACATTATGATTCATGGAAAAAAATTGCCGAAGATTTAGGATATAATGAGGATAGTTAATGCTAGAGAAAGACTTATATGGGCCAATGAGGATATGGCTTGAGCAATACCTAAAGGATAATTTCAAAGGTTATGAAATTATTACGGTTATTTGCAGCAATGAGAGACTGGATCGTGTTTTGGCAAACTATGAAATCATAATTGAACAGGCAAATGGGGTCGATATTCAAATCGATGTTCTAGGGATTGCCAGAAAGGATAAAAAAATAAAATTGTTTTTTATTGAAGCCAAGAAAACGAATCTTACATTACGTGATTTGGGGCAATTGTGGGCATATTGTAAATTAGTTGTGCCAGAAGAAGCTTTTCTTTTAACATCAGCCGACTTGGGAAGTTTGCGAAAACTGGTTGCTGGCTTCAAACGTGAAGACTTACTGGATTTTGGCGACGGGAAGAAAATTAAGAAAATGCAGATAGGAAGATGGGGAGTTGGGAAAAATGGACCTGATCTGAACTCATTTTTGCCCAAATTATAGAAAAAACCCAAAAAAATATCCTTTTAACCCTGTACAAATCAGTAAATTATGTTATAGTATTAAAGAAGCAATTTACTGTGGGGGAGTACCTTATCCCACCCAGTACAAATAAATATCGCGAAAGGAAAAAAGTAAATGACAAAATGGGTTTACAATTTTGAAGAAGGCAGTGCGGATATGCGCAATCTGCTTGGCGGAAAAGGTGCTAACTTGGCAGAAATGACCAATTTGGGGCTGCCTATTCCCGAAGGTTTTACCGTCACAACCGAAGCTTGCACAGATTATTATGAGCAAGGAAAAGTAGTTTCCAAGGAGGTCGAAGACCAGATTTTTACCTGCCTTGCCGAACTTGAAAAGAAGCAAGGGAAAAAATTCGGCGATACCGACAATCCCCTCTTGGTTTCAGTCCGTTCCGGTTCAAGGGCTTCAATGCCCGGCATGATGGACACGATTCTTAACCTTGGCCTTAATGACGTATCAGTTGAGGGCATGGCGAAAAAAAGCGGCAATCCCCGCTTTGCTTACGATTCATACCGCCGTTTTATCCAGATGTTTGCTGGTGTTGTCATGGAAATTGACAAGGATTATTTTGAACATCTGATTGATGAAATGAAAGATGCCAACGGAGTAAAATTTGACAATGAGCTGACGACTGAAGACTTAAAAGAACTGGTTGTCCGTTTCAAAAAAGTATACAAAGAACATCACGGCAGCGATTTCCCCCAAGACCCTGCTGTCCAGTTAATGGAAGCCATCAGGGCCGTTTTCCGCTCATGGAACAATGACAGGGCGATTTATTACCGCCGAATGAATGATATCCCCGGCGATTGGGGCACTGCTGTTAACGTCCAGGCGATGGTTTTTGGCAATATGGGCGATACCTCAGGCACTGGCGTTGCCTTCACTCGCAACCCCTCAAACGGCGAAAACAAAATTTACGGCGAATACTTAGTTAACGCCCAAGGCGAAGACGTTGTGGCCGGAATCCGCACCCCGCAGCCGATTACCGAAATGGAAAAAGGCTGGCCGGAATGCTACAAGCGGTTTATCGAAATTACCCAAATTCTTGAAAAACACTACAAAGATATGCAGGATATGGAATTTACCGTTGAAGACGGCACTCTTTATTTCCTCCAGACCAGGGCAGGCAAAAGGACCGCTCCGGCGGCTCTCCAAATCGCCGTTGACATGGTTGACGAAGGCATGATTACTGTCGAAGACGCGGTTCTTCGCATTGATGCAAAATCACTTGACCAATTATTGCACCCGACCTTTGACCCGGTTGCCCTTAACAATGGCACGGTTATTGGCCAAGCACTTCCGGCTTCGCCCGGTGCAGCGGCCGGCCGCGTTTATTTTACTGCCGCCAGCGCAAAAGCTGCGGCTGATGCCGGAAACAGGGTTATCCTTGTCAGAATGGAAACTACGCCGGAAGACATCGAAGGAATGCACGCTTCCAAAGGCATTCTGACCGTCCGCGGCGGAATGACCTCCCACGCGGCTGTTGTTGCCAGGGGAATGGGTGTTGCCTGTGTCTGCGGCTGCGGTGATATCTTAATTGATGATGAAGGAAAATCTTTCAAGCTCGGCGGCAAAACCTATAATGAAGGCGACTATGTCTCTTTAGACGGTTCAGCCGGAAAAGTTTATGACGGTGACATCCCAACGGTTGCCGCCAAGGTTGACGGCAACTTCGGCCGGATCATGGAATGGACCGACCGCTTCCGCACAATGGGTGTCCGCGCCAATGCCGAAACGCCCGAAGATGCAAGAAAAGCGCGCGAGTTTGGCGCAGAGGGCATTGGCCTTGCCAGAACCGAACATATGTTCTTTGAGCCGGACCGGATTCCCAAAATCCGCGAAATGATTCTTTCCCCGACTGTTGAAGCAAGGGAAAAAGCTCTTAATGAACTGATTCCTTTCCAAAAAGGCGACTTCAAAGAAATTTATGAAGTAATGGGCGATTTGCCGATTACAATTCGTTTCCTTGACCCGCCGCTACATGAATTTGTCCCCACGAATGAAGATGATATTGCCGCTTTAGCCAAAGAAATGAACATGAGCGTCAAAGAAGTAAACGACGTCATCACTTCACTCCACGAGTTTAACCCGATGATGGGCCACCGCGGACTGCGCCTTGCCGTTACTTATCCGGAAATCACCCGGATGCAGACAAGGGCCGTCATGGAAGCCGCTATCGAAGTCAATAATGAAAAAGGCATCAATATTGTTCCGGAAATCATGATTCCTTTGACTTGTGAAAGAAAAGAACTAGCCTTTATCAAAAAAGTTGTTGTTGAGACAGCCGAATTAGTCAAGAAAGAAAAGAATTCCAATATTGAATATTTGGTTGGGACGATGATGGAAATCCCCCGCGCTTGCATTCTGGCTGACGAAGTGGCGGAAGAAGCCGATTTCTTCTCATTTGGCACAAACGACTTAACCCAGATGACTTTTGGTTTCTCCCGTGACGATACCGGAAAATTCATCGATGATTATTACAAGCACCAGATTTTTGAATCAGACCCATTTGCCCGCCTTGATACTAATGGCGTTGGCGTTTTGGTCAAAATGGCTTGTGAAAAAGGCCGTAAAGCAAAACCGAAATTAAAGCTTGGCATTTGCGGCGAACATGGCGGCGACCCAAGCAGCGTTGAGTTCTGCTTCAAAGCTGGCCTTGATTATGTCTCATGCTCACCTTTCCGTGTCCCGATTGCCAGACTGGCAGCAGCCCAGGCGGCCTTAAACGCCAAAGCAGGCGGAAGCAACGTTATTCATGGCTAGGATTTTAATTTAATTTAGTCCTGCAAAAAGCCGGCGGAAATTCCGCCGGCTTTTTTTGCATAAGATTGCGGCTCGGAGGCCGCAATGACAAGGGCGCAATGCGTGTGCCGTGAACGAGAATGCAGTTCAAAAGACCGCAATGAACTAGGTCATGAATACGAGAGTGCGATTCATAAGACCGACCCTTGAGAAGCGTCGTTACTTATGCGGTGTACTTTACCGCATTATGTAACGCAACGCTTCTCTCGGAGCGAAAGCGGGTCGGGCGGTGAATCGGCAGCTCTCGTATACGCGGTAAAAGATTGCGAATTTACGTAACGCGACATTTCTCTCGGAGCGAAAGCGGGTCGGGCGGTGAATCGACAGCTCTCGTATACGCGGTAAAAGATTGCGAATTTACGTAACGCAACATTTCTCTCGGAGCGAAAGCGGGTCGGGCGGTGAATCGGCAGCTCTCGTATACGCGGTAAAAGATTGCTAAACAAATTTTATTTTTATGCTTCCCTATTTCATCTATTTATGATACAATACTACCATATTAGTTAAAAAACAAAAACTTTATTTATATAAATTCCAAGCCACTCAAAAAAATCAACTAAAGGAGAAGAGAATGATTAAATCTTATACCGCTTTTACAAGAGAAATTGATGACGCAGAACTGGCAATCAGCGAAATCCTAAAACAACTGAACTTTGAAGCAAACTCCCTTACGAACACAATCGGATTAGTCCATTTTTATTATGAGTTTGCAGAAACCGACATTTGCCAAGCCCTGATTGAAGCCTTGCCCTTTCCCCTTGCTGGCTGCGTTTCTTCCTATACAGCCATTAACGGTGAATATGACGACGTTGCCCTGTCCGTAACCATGCTGACAAGCGACGATGTTTCATTTACCGTTGAAACGATTGAGGAGATTGACACGAAAACACGCGAGCAGGTTACCGATGAAGTATCGGCAATGCTAACCAAACTAGGTGAAAAAGAAAAACCCAAGCTGATTATCCCCCTCTTGTCGATGATGAAAAACTATAGCGGTGATGATTTGGTAGACACAGCGAATGCGCTAGATGATACATACCCTTTGTTCGGGACAATCGCTTTCAACATGGAAAATAACGAAGGCACCCATTATGTCCTTGCAAACGACAAATTATCATCGGTAATGTGTGCATTTATTGCTTTCTATGGGAATTTTGAACCGAAGTTCCACTTTACATCATCGTTTGCTTTTGACGACAGCTTTGGTGATGTCGCGGAAATAACCAAGGCGGAGGGTGCGTTGCTCCATGAGGTCAACCATATCCCTGCCCTTAGTTACCTTAAGAAGCTGGGCATGGTATCAGCGGACGACTCTGTTGCGGCAGGCGGAATCTGGGCAGTCCCGGCTATCTTAAATTTCCCCAACGGAACGAAGGTTGTCCGGGCATTCCTTGGCATTGTTGAAGGGACGGAAAGCATTTTTGCGACTGGTGCGTTACAAAACGGCGCGAAAATCCAGTTCGCTTATTTGGACGGTGACAAAACCTTAGGCAGCGCAAAGAAATTATTTGAGGAAAAAGATTCAGGAAATGAAAGCAACTTTTTGGCATTTAGCTGTGCGGCAAGGGCATGGTCACTTGGCACAAAGTTTTTTGCAGAAGCCCAAACGATTGCCTCATACGCAGATGAATCACATATTTATTCATTGGCGTATTCCGGCGGCGAATTTTGCCCGGTCATTGACAATTCCGGCAAGCTGATTAACACTTTGCATAACTATACCCTCATTACCTGCTCGCTTCATTAATACATAGTGCCAGACAAAAGTTGGGAGATTGGTAATGGATTTACAGGAATTAGTAAAAGATACAGAAGCTGCGGTGCTAGAGGCCCTAAAAGCAGAGAACCGCAAGCTTAAGGCGGAGGCGCGGTCAGCGTCCAGGGAGTTAATCAAGCGTGACCGCACTATATCCGCATTAGAAACGAATTTTAACATAAAACTAAATATGTACAGCGCGCTTTTAAAGCAAAACGAAAAACGCCAGATGTATCTTACCCATCTGATGAAAAATAGTGTTGACTTTCTTTTGCTGGTTGATGAAAACCTTAATATTGCGTACTGTGCAGACTCATTTATTGCTAAAATTGGCACGGACCATTCAGAAAGCATTGAGAACAAAAACATTCTTGATATCTATAGTAGATTTGCCGATGAAGATGTGTTTGCTGCTTTATCTTACGAGCTTAAATTGGCGATAAGCCAGGACAGGACTTCACAGCATGATATTATTATGGACATAAACGGACGCGGTGAAATGCGATTTTACCGCGTCACAAATACGCCAATGACTGATGAAGATATCAACGCGGTGATCATCAACTGGAACGATATTACCGACATGAAAGAAGCAGTAAACCATGCTGAGCAAGCAAACCGGGCAAAATCTGACTTCCTTGCAACGATGTCGCATGAAATCCGCACCCCCATGAATGCCATTTTGGGGGTAACCCAGATGGAGTTACAAGATGTTAGTTTGCCGGAAAAAAATAAAGCGGCCCTAGATCGGATTTATGATTCGGGCAATACCTTGCTTGGCATTATCAATGATATCCTTGATATGTCAAAAATTGAAACGGGCAAACTGGAGCTTAAGCCAAATGAATATGATATTCCCAGCTTAATCCATGATGCGGCCCAGGTAAATTCTGTCCGGATCGGTGCGAAAAATATCAGTTTCATCATTGAAGCAAGCCCGGATTTGCCGAATAGAATGTTTGGTGATGAGTTAAGGATAAAGCAAATCCTAAACAACCTGCTTTCTAATGCTTTCAAATATACCAAGGAAGGCCATGTTAAGCTTTCCGTCAGCCATGCTGTCCGTGATGATGGGGATATTTCCTTAATCTTGGCGGTTGAGGACACCGGGCAGGGCATGAAACAGGAAGATTGCGACAAGCTTTTTAGTGAAAACTATTTGCGTTTCAATATGGAATCCAACCGGACGACCGAAGGAACAGGCATTGGGCTTAATATAACCCAAAGGCTTGTTGAGTTAATGAACGGCAATATCAAGGTTCGGACAGAGTATGGCAAAGGAAGTGTTTTTATTGTCACGCTCGCCCAAAAAGCGTTGCCTTGCGCGAATATAGGAAAAGAAATAACTGAAAAATTAAAGAATTTCGATTTTTCCGGCAAAAAAGAAAGAAAAAATATTGCTTATGAAATAATGCCCTACGGCAGGATTTTAATCGTTGATGACGTGGAAACCAATCTTTATGTCGCCGAAGGTTTGATGTCTCCTTACCAAATGAAAATCGAAACCGCAATCAGCGGTTTTGCTGCCATTGAAAAAATTAAAAACAGCGAAGCTTACGATATTATTTTCATGGATCATATGATGCCGATGATGGACGGAATCGAAACAACCCAAAAAATCCGCGCTTTAGGTTACACCGCCCCGATTATTGCGCTGACGGCGAACGCGATTATTGGCAACGACAAGATGTTTAAAGAAAACGGGTTTAATGATTTTATTTCGAAGCCAATTGATGTAAGGCGGCTAAATTTAATGCTTAATAGATGGCTTCGTGACAAGAACCCCGAAAAAGCGGCAAAATTTGCTGGGCAAAAAATTAGCGCAAAAGCAAATACGGAAGCAAATATAGATACAAAGCTTATTGAGGTATTTTTAAAAGATGCCAAGCGAGCCGCCCAGACTTTACGTGAAACCGAAAAAACCGACCTCAAACTATATATTACAACTGTCCACGCCATGAAATCAGCCCTGGCAAATATTGGCAAGGCGAAAGAATCCGAGGCGGCCTTTTTGCTGGAAGAAGCCGGGCGGAAAAAAGATACTGATTTTATTTTCGCCAACAGCCAGAATTTCATCGAAAGCCTTGAGGCGATTATCAAAGAATTAACGCCAGTAAAAAAAGAAGTAAATGAAAGCAATATCACCGAGGATAAGGTTTATCTTAAAGAAAACTTATTGTTCGTAAAAACAGCTTGTGAGGATTATGATGATTCTGGGGCATATTCTGCCCTTGATAAAATAAAAGAAAAGCAATGGAAGAAAGAAACGTTTGAGGTCCTTGAGGAAATTCATGATACTTTGTTTTTTCATAGTGATTTCGAAAAAGCAGCCCAGCTGGCTAATGAGCTGATAGGTGCATAATGGGGTAGTGGGGTATTAACGGATGCAAATTTTAATTTATTTTCTCATTTTTGTGGCAAAATTAATCGAGGTTGCCCTTGCGACAGTCCGGAATGTGCTGATTAACCGCGGTGAAAAGCTTCTTGGCGCGGTAATTGGTTTTTTTGAAGTCATGATTTGGATTATTGTTGTCAGCAATGTGCTTGGTTCGCTTGCCGAAGACCCGTTTAAGGTTTTGGTTTATTGCCTTGCTTTTTCCTGCGGAAATTATTTGGGGGTCATCATTGAGGGAAAGTTAGCCCTTGGCACGGCCTTAATTCAAGTAATGGTAGTGGAAGAGCCGAATGCAGAAATAAGCGTGCTTGACAAAATAAAAAAATCAATCAGCGTGAGTGAAGACGGCGAAATCAAGGAGCGAAGCATTGACGAGACAGTCCCTTATACCAACCTAAAATCCTTGCTGCGCGACCGCGGCTTTGGGGTGACGACCGTCCCGGCGCAAGGGCTTGACCGTGAAGTAAATATTATGATGATATACCTTAAGCGAAAATCGGTGCCGGAAGCACTTGAGTTAATCAGGGCCCATACGCCCTCGGCATTAATTACGGTAAATGATGTCCGCCAGATGCGGAATGGTTTCATAAGGAAGTGATTAAGAATGTACGTTGCAAATTCAATTGAGGCAGTCCTGACAATGCTTACCTTAATCAGCCTTGGCATTTTGGCGGCGCGGCTTAAGTTTGTCGGCGCAGAAATGGAAGTGAAGTTATCAAAGCTGGTGCTTAATTTTGCCGTCCCCTGCTTGTTATTTGTCAGCTGCCTAAATTATTTAAGCCGCGAACTTGTAAAGGAGCTTGGTTTTATCTTACTTGTCCCGGCGCTGATTATCTTGGGCGGTTATCTGATTGCCATGATCGTAGGGAAAATATTCAAGATACCGCGGGCAAATTTTGGCTTGTTTTGCGTGATGTTTTCAATGTCGAACGCGATTTTTATTGGCTTGCCGATTTGCCTGATGATTTTTGGCGAGGAAGCCCTGCCTTTTGTGGCGGCATATTTTCCCTTTAATGCGCTGTTGTTTTGGACGCTTGGCGCGATGGGGATTGCCGCTGATGTCGGGAAAAAAGAAAAGCTTGGCTTTAATACAGTTAAAAAATTATTAACGCCCCCATTGCTTGGCGCGTTGTTTGGCGCGGTTTTTGCTTTAGCCGGGCTTAAGCTTCCTAGTTTTTTAACTAGTGCAATGGGTTATATGGGAAGCCTTGTGACTCCGGTTGCTTGTCTTCTGGTCGGCTGTACCGTTTTTAAAATGGGCAAGGAAATGTTTAAGCCGTCAAAAGAGTTAGGCCTTACTTTGGTGGGGCGTTTTATCATTTCCCCGGCGATTGCCTTGGGGTTATGCCTATTGCTTCGCGCCCCTGCCTTAGTGACCAATGTTTTTACTTTGGAGGCGGCAATGCCGGTCATGAGCCAGAGTATGTTGTTTGCCTTAAGTTATGGCGCGAACCATCGCCTTGGCGCCCAGATGATTGCCGTCACAACGATGGTCGCAATATTTTATGTCCCGGGGTTGGTTTTTTTGCTGTCGAAAGTGGTGTTGTAAGGCTTGCTCCGTGTCATTGCGGACTTGCTCCGCAATCTCGCCGAGAGATATACCGCGTATGCGAGAGCTGTCGATTCACCGTCCGACCCGCTTTCGCTCCGAGAGAAACGTTGCGTTAGATGGCCGCGTATGCGAGAGCTGTCGATTCACCGTCCGACCCGCTTTCGCTCCGAGAGAAACGTTGCGTTACATAATGCGGTAAAGGACACCGCATAAGTAACGACGTTTCTCAAGGGTCGGCCTTATGAATCGCACTCTCGCTTTCGCGGATTAACACAGCGGGTGAAATGGCATTGCTGAATCGAACCCTCCATCGCACGATGAAGTGTGTCCGCTTTCGCGGATTAACATATCGGGGTGAAAATGCGTTGCTTGAATCGCATTTTCGTAACGTGAGTAAGGAAGAAAATGTTTCTCGCAGTTGCCTTGCCCGCCTTCTACCCATATGTACGTTTGTATTTTACACTCATTAGGGCACAGCAACGAAGAGATTATTTTCTGACTTACGTATTAGCAGTAAGCCATACGTAACATAGTAACTCATATGAAAGAGGTCAATATGAATATCCTAGTCATTAATTGCGGCAGCTCATCGCTAAAGTTTCAACTGATTAACAGCGAAAACGAAGAAACAATCGCCAAAGGCATATGTGAAAGAATCGGAATCAGCGGAAGCCAGCTAGTCTACTTAGCCATCGGAAAAGAAAAAACCATTACTGAAAAACCAATGGAAGACCACCTAATCGCCGTGAAAATGGTCCTCAACTCATTGACTGACCCAGTCAACGGAGTGCTGAAAAGCCTTGACGAAATCGGCGCAGTTGGCCATAGATTGGTCCATGGCGGTGAGAAATTTAATAAATCAGCCCTAATCACCGAAGACGTAATAAGCGCAACAAAAGAATGTAACGACCTTGCCCCTTTGCATAATCCTGCCAACCTGATTGGGGTCGCAGCTTGTCTGGAACTCATGCCGGAAACACCGATGGTTGGGGTATTTGATACGGCTTTCCACCAGACGATGCCGGAAGAAGCATATCTTTACGGAATCCCTTATGAATATTACGAAAAATACAAAATTCGCCGCTATGGCTTCCACGGTACAAGCCATGCCTACGTTTCGAAGCGGGCAGCTGATTTTTACCAGACAGAAATTGATTCCGCCCGCACTTTAGCCGACTTAAAAATCATCGTCTGCCATCTCGGAAACGGCGCAAGCATTACCGCGGTAAAAAATGGAAAAAGCATTGATACCTCGATGGGTTTTACCCCCCTTGAGGGCCTTATCATGGGGACACGCTCCGGGGACATTGACCCGGCGATTATTGAGTTTCTTTCCCACAAAGAAAATAAAACGATCGAAGAAATAACCGCAATCCTTAATAAAAAATCCGGGGCGGTTGGCTTGCAAGGCGGCGGCTCGTCAGATTTCCGTGATGTCACTGCTGATTATCTTGCGGGGAAACCAGCGGCGGTCAGGGCAATAAAAGCTTATGTCTACCGGATTGCCAAATACATTGGTGCTTATACGGCGGCGATGAATGGCGTTGACATTATCTGCTTTACTGCCGGAATCGGGGAAAACAATAGTGTCGTCCGTAGCGAAGTATGCAAGTACCTTGGTTACCTTGGCATAAAAATAGATGACATCGCCAATGAAATAATAGGCAGCGAAGCCATAATCTCAACAATAGATAGCAAAGTTACAGTTATGTCAGTCCCCACCGATGAAGAACTGATGATTGCCCGTGATACGAAAGCAATTGTGGGCGGGGATTGCGGATCAGGTCCGCAATGACGAGTAAAGATGATTGCGGATCAGGTCCGCAATGACAGGTAAAAAGGATTGCGGATCAGATCTACAATGACGAGCTTAGAGGGCAGGTCTGTAACAAAACCTGCTAAAAAGGGCTTTGGCTGATGCTTTTTTTCCGTTTCCGGTGGCATATAGCGCATAAAAAGTCCCGGTAAAGCCCAGTTCGTGGCTCTCGGTCGCAACATAACGGGTTAAACCCTCGCCAAGATAAATCTCTGCGTCATCTATATTTGCGTAAAAATAATACTTTAACTTATCCGAAGTAATAGTTACAGTCATAATTTCATCGGTCAAAACTGGTACATATGCACTCATGTGAACAATATCGCCAACTGCTTTCCGCAAGCAAAGATAGTTTTGTCCATTATCGCGCCTGATGAAAACATCCATATGGGCATCATGCTTATAAAAAACCGTCACTCCGGCTTCATCACCATTTACCGTGGGGAAAAAAGAAAAATCAACTTCGAGCCAGGTGTAAAAATCCTTTTGCCGGAAGCCAAGAAAGGCCGGGCTATCCTCATCAAAAAGGGTAAAACTATTGCCGTTTAACGTTAAACCTTTTTTGGTAAACCTGTAATCACCAGGATAAGGATTTCGTAAATGGACAAACGGTAATTCTAACCCTTTTGTGAAGTTAGTTACGAAACTATTTTCACGTGATTGCTTAGTAACCGCATTTGTCTCAACTCTCATCTGGAATTCGATTGCGCGTCCGCCATTTATTAGCGGCCATTCATCTTTCCATTCAACCGGGGCTAAAAAAGTCTCCCGTCCAAGGTGATGGAAATAAGGGTGCGTTTCACGGTAGGCCAAGAAAACAGCCCACCAATCGCCATGATGGTCTTTAATCAGATCGGCGTGTCCGGTTGCTTGGATTTCATGGTTTTTGCGGTGGCGGTGGGTCAAAATCGGATTAAAAGGGCAAGCTTCGTATGGGCCGTAAAGGCTGCGGCTACGGGCGATGGTTTCCATGTGGCCAAGTTCAGTCCCGCCCTCGGCAATCATCTGGTAATACCAGCCATTGGCTTTATAAATATGCGGTGCTTCCGGGGCGCTTTCACCGATTCCGCCCCATACCGGGCAAGGGCTTTCCAGGAATTTCCCGGTTTCCAAATCAATCGGGCCCATCAGAAAGCCAGTCGTTGGGTCGTCTCCCTCATAAGCATTAGAGATAAAATGGGCTGTCCCATCATCTTCAAAAAAGAAAGAGGGGTCAATTCCGCCTTGGTCAATCAAGATCGGTTCTGACCATTCCCCGGCCGGGTCGTCGGCATAAACGAAGAAGTTCCCGATTTTGGTGATGTTGGTGGTGACCATATAAAAGCGGTCTTTTTTTTCATGGTAACGGATCGTGGGGGCGAAGATTCCCATTGAGTAGCGGACATTATGGAGGGGAAGCTGGCTTTCCCTGTTAAGGCAATGGCCGATTTGTGTCCAGTTGACCATGTCTTTTGAGTGGAAAATGGGGACACCGGGGAAAAATTCGAACGAGCTTGTGACCATGTAGTAGTCATCGCCTTTGCGGCAGACGCTGGGGTCGGGGTAAAAGCCTTTGAGGATTGGGTTGGTGTATTTTGTTGGCATATTTTGGACTCTCTTTCTTTTTTAACGTAAGTATGACTTAATACGTAAGTATGACTTACTTCGTAAGTCAGAAAATGATCTCTTCGTTGCTGTGCCCTAATGAGTGTAAAATAAAAATTACATCTGGGTAGAAGGCGGGCAAGGCAACTGCGAGAAACATTTTCTTCCTTACTTAGTTTACTAATAATCTCTCCATTGCTGTGCCCTAATGAGTGTAAAATAAAAATTACATTTGGGTAGAAGGCGGGCAAGGCAACTGCGAGAAACATTTTCTTCCTTACTTAGTTACGCAAATCATTCCACAAAGCTATTCGAATATCGCTGCAAAAAGGCGATTTAGCCGCACTAGGGCAAGCCTGTTGGTGAGGTTTTGGTTTTGGCGGAAAGTGTTTTCTGCCCTGTCATTGATGATGCCGAGTTCTGAAAACAAGGCGGCTATTTCGGAAATATCGTCTTCATCATCAAGCAAATCTGGGTCAGCTAAGGCAACCACCCGGTACATTATCTTAAGGGCTTCCGCTTCGGTAAGCTCCCGGTTTGGCCTGAATCTGCCGGACGGCGCATCCATCACGCCTAACCAGACCATGACGAACTGCTCATAGTCATCCTGCCCGCAATCAGTCACAACCCCCTCTTCATAATCAGGGTATGGGTCTTCAAGTTCTGATACATAACCATATAAAACAGTCATGATTGAGGCGAATTGCCCTCTTGTAATCGGGCCATCAATCCGGTTAAGCGGAACAACAAAGCCGTTGGTTAAAGCTTCAACAATATCACTTTGCGACCAGTCATTTGGCAAGTCGGATTCATCATTTAAAATGCGGAACGTGAAATCCCTGCTGGTACTTAATCCGGCGGAGTTAGTTGCGGTACAGGTAAAGACGTGCGTCCCCGGAGCAACTTCATATGGCCAGACCCAAAGGACGCTCCCGGTCATAAATTCTCTTCCGTCAAGCGTCCAGACGACATCATCATCACAAAGCCAGCCGTCCTGCATATCATAAATATCAAGGTCAAGCAGTATTTCCCCGGTAATTTTGCTTTCGGGAATGCCAATCGGTGAAACGGTGATAAAATCAGGGGCTTTAAAAGGAACTCTTATCCACGGGCTGTCATTTTCGCCCGTCCTGACGCCGTCAGTCGCATAAATATAAAAATAGCCCTCGTCCGTGCCGGGGTATGCGGATAAATCCACCTCAAGTGAGCGTCCCGTTATATCCGTCGCGATATTATGGTATTCGTCCTCGGCCGGGCAGTACCAAATCTCAAAATAAAGCTCGTCATTTCCTGCCCCGCTTGCTTCCCAAGTTAAGGTCGTCTGATTGGATAAAAGCTGGTCATCACGAAGCCCGGTAAAATTGACGGTGGGATTATTATTAGAAACAATCCGCTCATAAAGAATTTTTTCCCCTTGCATAAAGACAATCCGGGCGGCATTATCGGGGAAAAAAACGGTTACATTAACCGGAATCTTACTCATTCCCTGTCTTGCCCCCTCGCGGCGGATTATTTGGCCGCGTGAATTTAGGTTAAATAAAGAAAGGGAAAGTAGGTCTCCTTTATCATCATAAAAATAGACACCATACTCACCGTTCCTGCTTGCGGCAAGGTTTCCCCTTTCGGTTTCATAAGTATACCAAGGCGAGGCAAAAAAGTTCCCTTGGCTGTCAATATGCCCGGTAATGTCAATGGCTTTAACTGTACTTGTAGTCTTTGAAACCAAGCGTTTGCTATTAAAATCATAAAGCTCATATTCCCAAATCAAGCTGTCGCACATCGTGCATTCGATATAAAAAATCGAAAATTCATCAAGGTATAAGGAAACGCCGCAGTTTGCGCAGCTGGAGTTGTGGCTGTCCACACTTACATAATAACAGCACGACCAGCATTGCGCATAATAATAGGGGTCATAAATCCCGCCATAACATTCGGGGCATTGCCCCCAGTAATCGGCATTGTCATATGTTCCGCCATAACTATAGTCATCATAATAATCGTAATAATCATCTTCATCTTCGTAATCATCATCGCCAAACAGCCAATCCCAAAAATCAAAGCCGCCAACATCGTCGTCATCGGCATATAGCCAATCCAAAAAGCTAAAATCATCGCCATCATCATCAAACCAGCCCGCCGTAAAATCCCTGACCGCTCCCTCTGTGCCGGGAAATCCGGCAAAAGTCCGGAACAGATGGTTCCATGTTTCTGATGATGTCCACATCGTATAGGAATCATAACCGCTTCCAGCCCCCATATAGCTGGTGCTTTGCCCCATCATTGTCCGCCCCTCGACCCAATATGGCCGCTGCTCCTCGTAGATGACTGAACCTGTTCCGGGCAGGCCGAATTTTTCCCCGCCGACAACAGCTTCTTTCATTCCCACGACGCGCTTGTTGGTATTAATGCAATAACCTTGCATTCGATAAGGCGGCGAGTTGAGATTGATGTTTAGATGGCCGCCCTCATATTCATCACCGATATTGTAGCAATGGGCAATTTCATGGACAACGGTTGCCAGCATATCTGGCTCGGATTCAACAACAACAGTTGCCGGAGAACCAAAGGTATAACCAAGGATCGTGCCATAATCAGCCGCGTCATGGATAAAACCAACGATTAATGTATAATCATTGCTCCGCGTTTGGAGATCGGCAAGCGCTTTCCAGACATTATAAAGCCCGGCATCAGTATTAAGGTCATATTTTTGGGCGGAAAGGTCAAGCTCAGGGCCGAGGATATACTCCGTTTCGGCCTTGGCGATGGGGAAAGTGGCACCAAGCATCACGCCGCCCGATTTCCAGTCATCTCTTACGCCGACCGTCCGCCCGGAGTAATTGGCGAGAATTGGGACTGCTAGTATTTTCATCGGCATGGTCTTGTAAAAATTCGTGACCCGTTCGGCCTCATGCCCGTCCATCGAAAAAGTAAAAGTATAAACGCCATCCGGCCAATGATTTACCTCTGCCATGCTCTTAGGCTGGAATAACATGGTCCTGTTATCAACCATGTTTGCTGGCAAAAGCTCGGCAATCACATCACCGTCAACAGCAATCGAAAGCAAAGCATGATTATATGTGACAGGCTCGGTAAAGCTAATAAAAACTGCCGTTTCTTTTCCGGCGGCAAAATCTTCCATTAAATAGAAAGTACCGTTGTCGGTATCAAAGCCATAACTAAGCGATTGATTAACTTCAATCATCGCAATCAGCGGGCTTTCGGTATGAAAACTAGGCTCGGCCGGGGTAAAGCCGGGGTCCCTTCCGCTTGGGCGGGTTGGGGTAAGCCCATCATCTGCGGCAAAATCCTGGGCTGGGACAAGTGTTCCAACCGTTTCAACAACATCATCTTCTTCGGCAAGAAGTTCGTCCCACCATTCCTCACTAAGGCAAGCAGAAGCCATCAAACTAAAGCTTAAAGCCAATAATAATCCTAATAATTTTCTTTTCACTATGTACCTCACATCTAATCACATTATACCATAAACGAAAGAAAACGACAACAAAATTTACCGCTTTTTACCCCCTATTGCCCAACCCCTATTTCTAAAAAAACTATAAAAATAATAAAAATTCTAAATCCCCCTTGATTTTATTTTGAATAGGGGATAATATATAAAATGGAATTGGCACTCGTCCACTTAGAGTGCTAACACAATGGACAATTAGTGAAACAAAAATCTAAAGGAGGATTACAATGAAGCTAGTACCATTAGGAGACAGAGTTGTCTTAAAGCAGTTGGTTGCTGAAGAAACAACCAAATCGGGAATTGTCTTACCCGGACAGAGCAAGGAAAAACCCCAGCAGGCAGAGGTAATCGCTGTCGGCCCCGGCGGAACAGTTGACGGAAAAGTAATCACAATGGAAGTAAAAGCAGGTGACCATGTCATCTATTCCAAGTATTCCGGAACAGAAGTCAAGATTGACGAAGAAGAATACATTATTGTAAAGCAGAATGATATTTTAGCCGTAACAAAGTGAAGCAAAAAAACGAACGCTTCAGGACCCCGATAACGATTCGGGTACACACATCAAATCAAAAAGGAGAATTGTCGAGATGGCAAAGGAACTAAAACATGGCGCGGAAGCACGTGCCGCACTGGAATCAGGTGTAAACCAATTAGCTGATACGATCAGCACAACCCTTGGCCCGAAAGGCCGTAATGTAGTTTTGGACAAGTCCTATGGCTCGCCCCTCATCACAAATGACGGCGTGACGATTGCAAAGGAAATTGAGCTGGAAAATGCTTTTGAAAATATGGGAGCCCAGCTTGTTAAAGAAGTTGCTACGAAAACCAACGACGTTGCGGGTGACGGCACAACAACGGCGACCGTCCTTGCCCAGGCGATGATTAAAGGCGGAATGAAAAACCTGGCCGCCGGGGCAAATCCGATGATTTTACGCAGAGGAATGAAAAAAGCAACTGATGTCGCGGTTGAGTCCATTGCAAAAATGAGTTCAGCCCTGCAAGGCAAAGAGCAAATCGCCCGCGTCGCAGCTATTTCCGCTGATGATGACGAAGTTGGGACTTTGGTTGCTGACGCAATGGAAAAAGTATCAAATGACGGCGTTATCACGATTGAAGAATCAAAAACAATGCTCACCGAACTTGACTTAGTCGAAGGAATGCAGTTTGACCGCGGTTATATTTCAGCTTACATGGCAACCGACATGGATAAAATGGAAGCAATCTTAGAAAATCCTTATATCCTTTTAACCGACAAGAAAATCAGCAGCATCCAAGAAATCTTGCCATTGCTTGAGCAAGTGGTCCAATCCGGGGCAAAACTTGTCATCGTTGCGGAAGACATTGAGGGCGAAGCATTAACGACCTTAATCGTTAACAAGCTGCGCGGAACATTTAACGTTGTTGCGGTTAAAGCACCCGGTTATGGCGATCGCCGCAAAGCAATGCTTGAAGATATTGCGATTCTTACAGGCGGACAGGTCATTAGCGAAGAAGTTGGCCTTGACTTAAAAGAAGCCACCCTAGAGCAATTAGGCCGGGCAAAATCAGTAAAAGTCCAAAAAGAAAATACAGTCATTGTTGACGGTGAGGGCGACAAAGCGGCAATTGCAGCCAGAATTAATCAGATTAAGGCGCAGATTGACGAAACAACCTCTGATTTTGACAAAGAAAAATTACAGGAAAGATTGGCAAAATTATCCGGCGGCGTAGCAGTTATCCGCGTTGGCGCAGCTACTGAAACCGAAATGAAAGAAGCAAAACTTAGAATGGAAGACGCTCTTGCCGCCACTCGCGCCGCAGTCGAGGAAGGCATTATCGCCGGAGGCGGTTCAGCTTATATCCATGCTTCAAAAGATGTGCTAAAGCTCATTGATACCCTTGAGGGTGATGAAAAAACCGGGGCCCAGTTAATCCTTAAAGCCCTTGAAGCACCGCTTTATTATATCGCGGCTAATGCCGGCTTAGTTGGTGAAGTTATCGTTAATAAAGTTATCGAATCCAAAGCCGGAATCGGTTATGATGTAATGAAAGATGAATATGTTGACATGGTTACCGCCGGAATCCTTGACCCGGCAAAAGTGACCCGTTCAGCTCTCCAAAACGCAACAAGTGTTGCTTCGACTTTATTAACAACCGAATCAGTTGTTGCCAATATCAAAGAAGAAACCCCAATGATGCCGCCAGGAGGCGGAATGGGGGGAATGATGTAACGCTTAATTAAATTTGGCAGATTGCATAACATCCAAGCCGGGGCCCGCTCTTAAGGGCCCCGCTTTGGAGTTTACATAGCCAAGCGTTACGCCCATTAACGTATGCAAATCAATTCAAATTATATTAAGTTCTTTTTCTATACTGTAATATACAAATTTGGCGATACAATTAATTTTTTTACATATTTGTGGCTCGCTTATACTGTTACTGATTCCGCCGCCCTAACAGGCATAGTTGCGGCTTTTAATGGTTTGCCATCGTTGGTTTTTGGATTATTTGCTGGTGAAATTGCTGACAAATATGACAAGAAAAAGTTGCTTATTATATCTGATATTACAAGAGGCATTATTATTATTGGCTTGATTATTCTATATTTACTGCAATCAATCAATTTTCTGATTTTGCTGATCTCAACTTTCATAATTTCCACAATGGAAATTTTATCAACCCCGGCCCGAAGAGCGCTTCCGGCTTTTCTTCTTGAAAAAAACCAGATATTAAGAGGTAATTCATACCTAAGCACCGGAAAAATAATTGCCCAGTTAGCCGGGATGTCAATCGCTGGATTCGTAATATCAACTTTCGGAGTTCATATATCATTAATCATTGATTCATTAATCTTTATTCTATGTACTTTAATTATTATGACAATGCAGTTTGAAAGTAATTTTGCTATTTATAAAAAAGCAAAACTTTCAGTAAAAAATATATTAGTAAGCTTCTTAGGGACATTCAAAGAAATCAGGCAGAGCATAATTATTTTAAAAACAATAATTGCGGCAACTTTTGTAAATTTGTTTATTGGCCCGATTGGGCTTTTGACATTAAACTACTGTAGTAATATTCTGAAAAATGGGAGTAAAGGGCAGGCTATCTTAAATATAGCTATTCTTATCGGAACACTTATTGTAACTGTTCTCTTCGCAAAATTGAAATCGCTTGATAATTATTGGGCTATTATTAGGATTGGCTTTTATTTGCTCGGAATATCGTTTCTTTTGTTTGGATTCAATAGTTTAATGTTAATAGCCATCTTTATTGCTTTAATATATGGCATTGGCATTTCATTAATTACAAACCCAAGCATAAGCATTATCCATACCAATACAAGCAAAGAGAATATGGGAAAAATGATGTCAATAATTAGCTTGGTCAATGAAAGCAGCATCCCAATCGGCACATTTGTTGCAGGAGTATATCTGGAAAAATACAGCGTAACAAGCTATTTCATTATCGCCGGAATTTTTATTATCTTATTCATGGCATTATTTGAATACTCAACTAAATTTTTATTTAAGGGAGAAAAGCTATAAAAATAATAAAATTACTTTTAAGTATTAATAGAAATATATTTTATTAATAAATTATGAACCTTTTTCCTCTCTTGAAATCACTCAAGATTAACCCTATAATTAATAAGACACTACCGCATTAAGTACATAATTAAGGAGATTAAATGGGCCTGATGTTCAAAACCTTAGCGAAACACCAAATTCGCTATAAAGGATTCTTGTTTTTCTTTTTGCTGATGATTTTTATAGCCGCAGTTGCAAGTGTCCTGATGACCCGCCTGACAGGCGACATGGGGCAAGCAGCAATCAATATGGATATGGGGGTCTTGCTCCGCTTTTTTGCCCTGATTACGATTTTGATGGTTATCCGTGCCATCGCCTCGGCGGTCTCGGCTCTTTTGCTTGGCCGCTTTGCCGGAAAGTCCGGCTATCGTTTCCGTGACAATTTTGCCAGATATTTTCTTGAGAAACCTTTTTCCGCTTATGAGGGTGCAAAAAGCGGCGAATCGCTGTCAATTTTCCAAAACGACCTTCCGCTTTCGGTTGAGCTGGTTTCAAACGGCGGAATCCGCATGATTGCCGATTTTATTATTTTGCTGGTAACGTTTGTTTATATGATATACATTAATTGGTGGCTGACGCTGATTTTCTTTGCTTCATTCCCGGTTTTGGTCATTATCCAAGTGATAATTGCCACGCCGATCCAGAAAAAGGAGCAAATATCCCTTGAAAAAAAAGCAGCCATAAATGAGCTTGCCAATGATTCTTTCCAAAACACATCAACTGTAATTGCCTATTCATTAGAAGAAATCATGGTTGAGCGTTTAACTAAAGCTTTTGCTGAATTAATTACGGCCACCAAAAATGCGGCCCGGTCTTTTTTGTTTTTAATTCTTGCCGGAATTATTGCTTCGATGAGCCCGCTTCTTATTATTATTGCCGTCTCGGCATCCTTAGTTATTTCCGGAACGATGAATATTGGCGAATGGCTTGCGTTCCTCACCCTGGCCGGGGAGGCTGGCAACTGGCTGATGATGCTTTCACAACGCCAAAATCAAGTTAAGAGGGCGGAAGCCGGGGCGATCCGCCTTAAAGAACATATGGCTTTAGACAAAGAAGACATAAAGGCACTCACGGCCAGCGGGAACGATGGCTTCCAATCCGAAGATAGCTTTATGTCCAAAGACGTTTTTCTGTCCAAGGATAGTATACTGTCCAAAGATAGTTTACTATCTTTTTGCCATGTCAGCTTTTCCTACGCAAGCAAAATTTCAGAGACAGAAAATAATGAACCAGTCCTTGCCCTTGATGATGTGTCTTTTGAAATAAAAAAAGGCTCGCGGGTTGCATTTGTTGGCGGCAGCGGAAGCGGGAAAAGCACGGTCCTTAAGTTACTTTTGGGGCTTTATCCCCCCGCTAATGGGGAAATATCGGTAATGGGCATGGACTTTAGTGAAGCTTACGCATATGTACCGCAGGACAGTTATCTTTTCCCGGAATCCATTTTGGGCAATATCACAGGCGAATCGACTATTACCGATTTACCGCGGCTTAAAAAGGCTTGTCGTAACGCGGGCATTTTGGAATTTATTGAATCGCTCCCCTTAGGATTTGACGCAGTGCTTAATGAAGCGGCTGAAAATGTGTCCGGCGGCCAAAAACAGCGTCTGGCCTTGGCACGGGCATTTTATCGTGATGCCCCGGTCATCTTGTTTGACGAAGCAACTTCGGCACTTGACCCGGCGACCGAAGCTTTAGTTTTGCAAAGCTTTTCTAATCTGGCGAAGGAAAAAACGGTCGTCATGGTTGCCCATCGGCCTAAGGCAATTGATTTTTGTGATTTGATTTTCGTCATGGAAAAAGGCAAAATCGTAGCTAAGGGGACTCATGATGAATTAATAAAGGAAAGCAGCGTTTATGCAAATTTATACCAAAAAAGCTAAAACTTAAAAGGAGATTAACAGATGACTGAAAGGCAGTATTTTTTCAGAATGTTTACTTATGCAAAGCCATATAAGCTGGGTTATTCATTAGGCATTTTTCTATATTGCAGCCAGCAGTTTTTATTTCCGGTCATGAACAGCATTTTTCTTGGCGGAGTAACGGCGGCGATTCTTGCTTTTAATTTATCCGGGGTATTTGAGGCCATTTTTCTGATGGTGATGATGCTTCTTTTCGTTGTGGTGGTGGTTGGGATCGGAACTTATTTTTATATTGTCAATGTCAATTACATAAGAAGAGACTTAAGCATTGACTTGTTTAAGTCATTTATTAAAGCAAACATCGAAAGCCAGAAGCATTCCGGTGAGGGGATTGCCGCTCTTAACATGGATATTGAAAGTTCAACGGGCGTTTTTGATGACGCTCTTGCGCCTTTTCTGCAAAATGTGCTGGCCGCCTTGGTTTCGGCTCCGATTATTTTTTCCATCGATTGGCGCATGGGGCTTGGGGCTTTAGCAATCGGGACACTTATTTTCTTTGCCCAATCGCGTTTTGCCCGCCCTTTAGCCCGGCTTGGCAAGGCGCAGCTTTCCGCCAATGCCGATTCGGTAAAAGCCCTTTCCAATATCTTTTCCGGGGCGCTTACGATTAGGGCTTACAATCGCCAGGAGCGTTCACTTATCCAATTTGACCATGAAAGCGGAAAATTAAAGAAACTTGCTTTCAAACAGGCTTTAATTGGTATGTGCCAGGATTTGCTAGGGACGGTCCAAGGCTGGCTGACTTTGGTTTTTGTTTTTGCTGTTGGCGGTTATATGGTTGTCATTGGGGAAATTGAATTTGCCCTTGTCATGATGATATTTCCCCTTGCCGAGGCAATTTGCGGCGCAATGGGCCAGATGGGTGCTTCTTTTGCCGGGCTTCACCCGCCGCTTGTTGCGGCGAAGCGGCTTTTTGATGTTATTGATCAAGCTAAGCTGGCCTCAAATTCAGGAAATGAGCTTTCTCCTGCTAGCGCAAAATGGAACAAGAAATACAAAATAGAGCTAACTAATCTTAATTTTTCCTACAAAGATGCAGAAAGGAAAGCCTTAGACGGCCTTACTCTTTCCATCGCAGAAAATAAAATGGTTGCTTTTGTCGGGGAGTCGGGAAGCGGAAAATCGACTTTGCTCCGCGTGATAATCGGAATGTACGAGCGTGATTTTCCGGCGATGGGGATTGGCGATTTGGCGTTTAACCAAAGTGATTTAAAGGAATGGCGCAGCCATTTTGCTTATGTTGACCAAAGCTGTAAATTGTTTAACATGAGCATTGCCGAAAATATCAGCTTGGGTTTTAACGGCAAGGCAACTGATGAGCAAATAAAAGAAGCGGCAAAACGCGCTTTTGCCCACGACTTTATCATGGAGCTAGCTGATGGTTATCAAACGTCTTGCGGTGAAAATGGGGCAAGCCTGTCCGGCGGCCAAAAGCAGCGTCTTGCGATTGCCCGCGCTTTGTGCCGGAAAGCCCCGGTTTTGGTTTTTGACGAGGCGACTTCTGCGCTTGACCCAGAAAGCGAACGCGGAATCATGGAAACAATTGCGGAGCTGAAAAGTGACCATACTGTCTTGATTACGACCCACAATCTTAACAATATCATTGGCGCGGACATGATTGTGGTCATGGATGGCGGGCGGATTGGCGAATGTGGGACGCATGACGAGTTGCTTCTAAAGGGCGGAATTTATGTAAAGCTTTTTGAGTCCAAGTCGCAATCCCGCGCGTTAAATCCGCGCGTTTGAGAGTGTCGATTCACCGCCCGACACGCTTTCGCTCCGAGAACTCCGCGCATTAAATCCGCGCGTTCGAGAGTGTCAATTCATCGCCCGACGCGCTTTCGCTCCGAGAGAGACGTAACGGCCACTAAGGCGTCATAATACGCCGCCTAAGTGCCAACGTCTCTCAAGGGTCGGTCTTATGAATTGCACTCTCTATCGCACGATTAAGTTTTGCATTATGCCATTGCGGTATGAAATTTATTATTATGCAGGAGATGATTATGCTGACAACACATATTTACTTAAATGGTAACAGTAAAGAGGCTATAGAAATGTATAAGAGTGCTTTGAATGCCACCGTAAAAACACTCTTAGAGGATTCTGATTCACATCTTGTTGTTCACGCTGAAATTGTGATTCACGATGAGTTGCTTATGTTAAACGATTTTGGAGATAATGATGGGATTTCTAAGCCGGGTGGATACCAGCTTTGTGTCCGTTTTACCAATGAGGATGACTTAAAAAACGCCTATTCAGTTATGCAGTTTGAAAGTATTACAGTTAGTCCAATGCAACCCACAAATTACAGTCCTTGTACCATTAGATTCATTGATAAATTCGATGTTAGATGGGCTTTTTGGGTTTAGCTAAATCATAGAGTAAGCATTTCAAGCCTAGCGGGATTGCGGAGCAAGTCCGCAATGACACGTCCAAGCTCTTCATCGTGCGATAGAGAGTGCGATTCATAAGACCGACCCTTGAGAGACGTCGGCACTTAGGCGGCGTATTGTGACGCCTTAGTGGCCGTTACGTCTCTCTCGGAGCGAAAGCGTGTCGGACGTTGAATCGGCAGCTCTCAAACGCGCGGATTTAACGCGCGGAGTAATTCTCGGAGCGAAAGCGAGTCGGACGGTGAATCGACACTCTCAAACGCGCGGATTTAATGCGCGGAGTTCTCGGAGCGAAAGCGAGTCGGACGATGAATTGACACTCTCAAACGCGCGGATTTAACGCGCGGAGTATTCTCGAAGCGAAAGCGAGTCGGACGTTGAATCGGCAGCTTTCAAACGCGCGGAGTTTCTCTTGGAGACACTCCCAAACGCGCGGAAATACAAAAAATATTGACTTCCCTTTAATATAAGTCTATAATTACGTTATTATTTGAGGCAAGCGTATTTTTAACGCTATATTGAGGAGCGAAGGCATAAATAACCAAGATGAAAAACAGGAAGTAATTATTGATGATGGGCGGATTGATGAAATTGCCGAATTTAAAAGCCCCGATGAGCTTTATCAGGAGCTGATTTCGCGTGTCCTCAAATACCACCCCTCTTCTGATTTATCCCTAATCGAAAAAGCCTACCAGTTTGCCCATAATGCCCACTTTGACCAGAAACGCAAATCACGCGAACCCTATATTATCCACCCTTTATACGTTGCGAATATCCTTGCGGAAATGGAACTTGATAAAGAAAGCATTGCCGCCGGGCTGTTGCATGATGTGATTGAAGACACGGATTTGACCGTTGAAGCCCTGACTGACGAATTTGGCAAAGAAGTAGCTTCAATAGTTGAGGGAATGACGAAGCTCCAAAACATCATTCTGCCCCCTGACCGCGATGACGACAAGGAAACCGGACGCATGGAAATCCAAGCGGAAAATCTGCGCAAAATGTTTCTGGCGATGGCAAAAGATATCCGGGTCATTTTGATTAAGCTGGTTGACCGCTTGCACAATATGCGGACGCTAAAACACCAAAGCCCAGAAAGCCAGCAACGCATTGCCCGTGAGACCTTGGAAATTTATGCGCCAATCGCCGAGCGGCTGGGGATTTCCAGAATAAAAGTAGAGCTTGACGACCTTTCACTAAAATACCTTGAGCCGGATGCCTATAATGATTTGCTAAGTGAAATAAAGGCTTGCAAAAGCACAAGGGAGAAATTTGTCCAGTCAATTGTTGATGAAATTACCGAAAACTTAAAAAATGCCGGAATCAAAGCAAATATTGATGGCCGCGTCAAGCACTATTTCAGCATTTATAAAAAAATGAAAAACCAAGGCAAAAGCTTAAGTGATCTTTATGACTTATATGCCGTCAGGATATTGGTTGATACTGTCGCTGACTGTTATGCTGCGCTGGGCATTATCCATGAAGTTTTTAAACCAATGCCCGGGCGGTTTAAGGATTTTATTTCTGTGCCAAGGCCAAATTCTTACCGCTCACTTCATACCACCTTGTTTGGCGCGGGAAGCCAGCCCTTTGAAATCCAAATCCGTACCCACGAAATGCACAAGGAAGCGGAATACGGAATCACCGCCCATTGGAAATACAAGGTTGCCTCTGATGGGAAAAAAACCGATACCGCCGAAGAGGAAAAATTACAATGGCTTCGCCAAATACTGGAATGGCAGCAGGAGATGTCGGATAACAAGGAATTTCTTGATTCCATTAAAGATGACTTAAATATGTTTTCCGATATGGTTTATTGTTTTACTCCGGCCGGGGACGTAAAAAACTTGCCGGCAGGTTCAACGCCGATTGATTTTGCTTATCTTATCCATAGTGCCGTTGGCAACAAAATGGTTGGGGCAAGGGTAAACGGCAAGCTGGAAACAAAAGAATATCAAATCAAAAATGGCGACCGGATCGAGATAATGACTTCGCAAAATTCCCCCGGACCAAGCAGGGATTGGCTGAATGTCGTCAAAAGCGCCCAGGCAAGAAACAAAATCCAGCAATGGTTCAAAAGTCAGTTTAAAGTTGAAAACATTGTCCGCGGCAAGGAGCTGTTAGGCCAATACTGCAAAACACGCGGAATCAATATAAATGATTTAATCAAACCGGATTACCTTGAGACTGTGTTTAAAAAGTACGGCTTCCGCGACTGGGATTCGGTGCTTGCCGCGGTTGGCCATGGCGGGGTAAAGGAAGGCCAGATCATCAACCGCCTGCTTGAGACATATGAGAAAAACCACGAAGCAAAATCAAACGAAGAAATAGCCGAACAGCTAAAGGATAATATCAGCCCGGCTAAGTCCGAGCGTCTTAAGAGCCACGGCGGAATCATCGTTAAGGGGGTTGCTGATGTGGCGGTGCGTTTTGCCAAATGCTGTTCGCCGCTTCCGGGTGATGAGATAATAGGCTTTGTGACCAGGGGACGCGGGGTATCGGTCCATCGGAATGATTGCATTAATATTATCAGTCTGCCTGAGCTTGAGCGGGAACGGATGATTGAAGCGGAGTGGCAGCAGGACGCGGAAAGCAATATCAACGAAAAATATATTGCCGAAATAAAAATTTTTGCCGATAACCGGGCCGGGCTTTTGGCCGATATCAGCAAGACGATGGCGGAGAAAAAAATCTCGCTGACGGCGGTCAATATCCGGATAAACAAGCAAAACATGGCGATTATGGATATGGCTTTTGAAGTCAAGAATCGCGAAGAGCTTAGCATGATAATAGAAAAAATCCGGGGCATTAAAAGCGTGGTTGATATTGAGAGGACGATGAGTTAAGGGGTCTGATTCATTTATTTGTTTTGAAGTCAGTCAGGTAAAAACAACTCTTGCCAACTTTAGTTGGTTGGTGACTGTGTCCTAAAAATAACCGCAAGCGGTTATTGGCATTAAAATAAAAACATTATTATGGGTAGAAGGCGGCCAAGGTCACACTACGAGTAATTTTTGCCTTCCTTACCTTGGAGGAAACGTATGAATAAAATCAGCAAATTAGTTCTGGGGCTTGCGCAAACCAATTGCTACTTTTTAGAGAACGAAAGCGGGAGCGAAGCAATTGTTTTTGACCCAGCCGACCGGGGCGAATACATCTTTGAAAAACTTAAGGACAAGGGGCAAAAAATCGCCGGAATTTTCTTGACCCACGGCCATTTTGACCATATTTTAGGCGCGAATAAGCTGCGTGACTTGTCAGGGGCAAAAATTTATGCTTATTGTGCCGAAAAAGAAGTATGTGAAGACCGCGTTAAAAATGCTTCCGCCGCGATTGGCAATCCATGCACGGTAGCAGCCGACGAATACATAAATGACGGCGATGAAATTAACCTTGCCGGAATGAATCTTAGGGTTATTGCGACTCCCGGCCATACGGTTGGCAGCGCGTGTTATTATTTGGCCGATGAGGGCATTCTTTTTAGCGGCGATACTTTATTCGAGGAGTCAGTTGGCAGGACTGACCTGCCGACCGGAAACATGAATACCTTGGTCAAATCCATCCGCGAAAAACTCTTTACCCTGCCCGATGAGACGAAAGTTTACCCCGGTCATGGCGAGCCGACCACCATCGGAAATGAAAAGCAATATAATCCATTCGCAAGATAAAAGGAGCGGTTTAAAGTGCTTGTTGTCACCACCAATCAAAATGATTTCGAAACCGATATTTATTCTTTGGTTAAGGCTTTTTATCCGGCGGCAGAAATAAAAATATATCTTGGCGCGGACGCAGGAAAAGAAGAAATCAGCTCTGCGCCTGGCTTTCCAGACATCAATATCTATTTTAACGGAATAAATCCGGCTTCATATGACCGGATTTTAATCATGCTTTATTCCAGTGAAAACGCGCCAGAGGTCACCGGGATTGACATTGGCGAAGCCCAAAACCGCCTCGAAATAAAAAACGCCTTAAAACAGCTTTTATATTGCTGCCTTTCTTCGCATACGAAAATAACCCTGCCCTGGGGGGCATTAACCGGAATCCGCCCGGTCAAAATCCCGATGGATTTACTTGCCAAAGGTTATGGTGAAGATGAAATCATCCGTAAGATGTTTGATGTTTATTTTTGCAGTGAAGAAAAAGCCCGCCTTGCGCTTTCAATTGCAAAAAAAGAGTGGGAGATCTTAACCGGCATTGATTTGGAAAATAGCTATAGCCTTTATATCTCCATTCCTTTTTGCCCAACGACCTGCCTTTATTGCTCTTTTACCTCATACCCAATCGAAAAATATAAAGATATAGTTTCTAAATATTTGGCTTCTCTAGATAAGGAAATTGATTTTATCGCCGGGCAGTTTGGGGACAAACGTCTGCTGACGATTTATATTGGCGGCGGAACGCCCACAACCTTATCTGATGATATGCTGGAGAGTTTGCTAAAAAAGCTAAAAGAGAGCTTTGATTTTACCCATTTAAAAGAATTTACGGTTGAGGCAGGGCGGCCGGACAGCATTACTTTTGAGAAGCTTAAGGTAATGAAAGAAAATTATGTAAACCGGATCTCAATCAATCCCCAGACGATGAATGAAAAAACCCTTAAGCGGATTGGGCGGAATCATACGCCATCACAGGTTCATGACGCTTTTTACCTTGCCCGCGAGCTTGGTTTTACGAATATAAACATGGACATAATCTTGGGGCTTCCGGGGGAATCGATTGATGAGGTGAATGAAACATTAACGGCAATCAAGAATTTTAAGCCCGATAGCCTGACGGTTCATTCCCTTTCGGTAAAACGTGCCTCTAAATTGACTGAATGGGTCAATGAAAACGGCGTTGGCCAGCTAAATAATACAATCGAAATTATGAAAGCAGCTTCTAATTGCGCAGACGCATTAGGAATGTCTCCTTATTATCTTTATCGCCAGAAAAATACGGCCGGGAATTTTGAAAATGTAGGTTACGCAGCCCCCGGCTTTCATGGCCTATACAATATTTTGATGATGGAAGAAGTTCAGACCATTGCCGCTCTGGGTGCAGGAAGCGTAAGCAAGCGGGTTTTTGCCGAAAATTGTAGCGGCAAGAGCCATGACAGCGAAAATTGCCACGTCAAGAGCCATGACAGCGAAAATTGCCACGTCAAAAGATGTGCCCAAAATTGCCACGTTAAAAGATGTGCCAACAAAAATTGCCACGTCAAAAGACGTACCCAAAATTGCCACGTCAAAAGATGTGGCAATTTGAAAGAAGTTGACCAATACATTAGCCGGATTGAGGAAATGATCGAGCGAAAGAGGGAATTGTTTGGGTAATCGGTACATCAAAGCTGATTAACTTCTATTTATCGTTGACAATCCCATTTTTTTATGCTATTTTAAACTTACACTTTATTTTTGCATAAAAAGGCCGTGGAAGGAGCAGAGCAATGTATATTGAAAGGCATATCAAAAAAGCTTTTGATGAACAGAAAAAATGGACAGGTGCAGTCATTGTCACTGGGGCAAGGCAGGTCGGCAAAACTACCCTTATTGAAAATGCTTTGCCGGAAATCCAAAAGATTGCTCTTGATGACAAAATGATACTTAAAATGGCAAAACAGGACACCGAAAAATTCATTGACATAAATCCGCCGCCTTTGTTTATTGATGAAGTCCAGTATGCACCCGATATATTCCCATATCTTAAAATGTCTTTGGACAAGAGCAAAAAAAAGGGGCAGTATTTCCTGACTGGCTCCCAGCCTTTTGCATTAATGCGGAATGTGTCCGAAAGCTTGGCTGGACGTGCCGGGATTCTTAATATGTATGGCTTATCCCTAAGGGAAATGAATAATGAAAAATGGGATGCACCTTTTATTCCGACACTTAATTATTTGCGTGAGCGTAAAAAAGAACATACCGAGCTTAATGCAAAAAAAGTGTGGGAGATTATCTGGCGGGGCAGTTATCCAGAATTGTATGAAAAACCGGATTATCCTTGGGAATTATATTATCATAATTACTTAAATACCTATCTTGAGCGTGATGTCCGGGCGTTGGCACAGGTAGGAGATGAGCTTCAGTTTATCCAGTTCATGCAGCTTATTGCCGCCCGTACAGGGCAAATTTTAAACCTTAATGAAGTTGCCGGAAGTGTCGGCATATCCGCGCCGACTGCAAAAAAATGGCTTTCCATTTTAAAAACAAGCGGAATTGTGTATCTTCTTAAACCCTACTTTAATAATTTGGGGAAAAGGATAATAAAGTCACCGAAACTATATTTTTCAGATACTGGATTATGTGCATATCTGGCAAAGTGGAACACGCCCGAAAACTTGATGGCTGGAGCAATGAGCGGGGCATATTTTGAAACCTTCGTAATAAACGAGATAATAAAAAGTTATGCCAATAGCGGAAAAGAGGCGCAGATGTTTTACTTCCGGGACAGCAATAAGGCTGAAATCGATTTGCTCTTGTATGAAAATGGAATCCTCTATCCGATTGAAATAAAGGAAACAAGCGAGCCTAAGGCGAACATGGTAAAGGCATTTGATTTGATAGACAAAATGCCGACTATCAAAAGAGGTGAAGGGGGTGTTATCTGCCTATCCAAAAATTTGCTGCCGTTAAAAGGCAATGATAATATAATTCCCTTGTGGGCGATATAAAAAAATAAAAATTCCCTCTTGACATACGCAAACAGACCTGTTATAGTTATGGTATCGGTTGCATAGAATGATATGCAGCCTCCGAGAAAGATTTACATATACGGCGCGTTTTGCCGGGTAACGGTTGCAAAGGGATTGAGAGAAAATGCCAAACATAAAAGATATCGCAAAAGCCGCAGGCGTATCAACTTCAACAGTATCACGGGTTCTTAACAACAATCCGCTGATATCCCTTGAGACGCGAAAGCACGTCCTAAAAGTCATGCGCGATTTCAATTATGTCCCCAATAGCATGGCAAGAGGGCTGTCCAATCAGAAAGCAAGCACCGTTGCCTTGCTTGTTGATATGGACGATTCGCCCTCATTTGACAACCTTTTTTTCCATAAGGTCATGTACGGCATTGAAAACGCCCTTTTTAAGAACAACTTATCGCTGGTCATTTGCAATCTTCAAGCTTCAGGCAACCGTAAAAAGCGGCTTAATTCAATGGTCCAAGGAAAGCATATCCAAGGCGCGATTCTTCCGTCTTTGCTGCTTGGCTCCGATTTGGTTAATACGTTAAAGAAGCAGGAATTTCCCTTTGTTGTGTTGGGCGAGCCGGAAAATATTGCCGTGCCGTTTGACTGGGTTGACATCAATAACGCGCAAGGCGGCCAGCAAGCAGTCGGCTATTTAATTGAAAAAGGCTATCGGCGGATTGCCTTTTTGCGCGGCCGCAAAACGATATTTAACCGTAACCGCCTTTTGGGCTATCAAGCGATGTTAAAGCAAAGTAACAGTCCCTTTGATGAAAGGCTGATTGCTGAATGCGATGGAAGTAAGGACAGTGCCTATCGCGAAATTTTGCGGCTGCTTACCTTATTAAGCCCGCCGGACGCTGTTATCTGCGGCGACAATGTCATGAGCATTGGGGCAATGAAAGCGATAAGGGAAAAGGGGCGGAAAATACCGCACGACATCGGCATTATCAGTTTTGACAATTACCCGATGGCAGAGCTGGTCGAGCCGACCTTAACGACGGTTGACATTGATTTATATGAGATGGGGGTTGAAGCGGTGAAATTGCTGTTAAGGCGAATCGAAAATCCGGCCGCAAGCCATCAAGTCAGCTTGATTTCAACTTCGCTGCAAGTACGCGAATCCACGCGGGCTTGATTTCAACTTCGCTGCAAATACGCGAATCCACGCGGGCCCGCTCCCACATTGCGAAGAGTGCCCCCCCGGTCATTGCGGGCTTGACCCGCAATCTAAGATGAGTGGAACATCGCGGCTCGGAGGCCGTAGTGACAGGCATAATGGCAGTAACCCAAATAGCGAAGAGTGACCCCCCCGGTCATTGCGGGCTTGACCCGCAATCTCGGATAAAGGGAATATCGCGGCCCGGAGGCCGTAGTGACAGGCATAATGGCAGTAACCCAAATAGCGAAGAGTGCCCCCCCGGTCATTGCGGGCTTGACCCGCAATCTCGGATGAGGGGAACATCGCGGCCCGGGGGCCGTAGTGACAGGCACGGAACTTAATTAGAAAAAGGAGCAAACATGATCTTACTGCATGAAACCACAAGAGAATTTATTTTTGCCACAAAAAGAAACCGGTTGCATATGCGTTTCCAAATATGCGAAAATTTGCCAGTAAAATGCCGAATCATTTACTGGAATCGTTTTCATAAAAACGATGTTTTTAGCCTTGATGTCCCTTGCCTTGGCCAAGATGGCTATCGGAAATATTATGAATGTGACATCGATTTTGACGAAACCGTGTCTTATATTCAGTATTATTTTGAATTGGAAATAAATGGAAAGACTGCCTATTGGGGACGTAATGGCTATGATTCACAAAAGCCAGCTTATTTTTTTGAATATCTTGCCACGGCTGAACTAGACCTAATCGAAGTGCCGGAGTGGGCCAAGGGGACAGTATGGTATCAGATTTTTCCCGAGCGGTTTTTAAACGGCAATAAAGTAAACGACCCGGCCGATATCGCAGCGTGGGACGAAGTGCCGACCAGGGAAAATTTCTTTGGCGGCGACCTCGCCGGAATCATTCGAAATATGCCGTATCTTAAGGATTTGGGCGTTGATGTTATTTATATGACGCCGATTTTTGCCGCCATTACAAACCATAAATATGATACCGTCGATTATTTTAAAATCGACCCATCTTTTGGGACGCTTGCGGATTTTAAAAAGCTTGTCAGCGTATGCCATGAGCTGGAAATAAAAGTGGTTCTTGACGGCGTATTTAATCATATCGGTTATTATTCACAGCAGTTCCAAGATGTCATCGAAAAAGGCAAGGATTCCTGTTATGCCGACTGGTTTTACATAAAAGGCTTTCCGATTGAGACCAACCCGCTTAATTATGAATGTGTCGGTTATCATCAATGGATGCCAAAGCTTAAAATGAAAACGCGGGCTGTCCGGGATTTTTTCGTTGAAGTGGGGCGTTATTGGCTTGAGGAATGTGATATTGACGGCTGGCGGCTTGATGTTGCTGATGAAATCGACTTTACTTTCTTACAGGAGTTTCGCCGTGAGATAAAAGCGGTAAGGCCGGATGCCTTTTTGCTGGCGGAAACGTGGAAAGACGGCCGCGATATGTTACGCGGTGACCAAGTGGATTCGGTGATGAATTATCTCTTCCGTGACGCGGTGATTGATTTTTTTGCTAAGCGTAAGATTAGCGCAGCCAGTTTTGGACAGCGGATTTCGCAAATGCTGTTTGGCTATTCAAAAGCCGTGCGTCCGGTCCTTTATAATACGATTGGTTCCCATGATACTGCCCGCTTCTTAACCGTTTGCCAGGGTGACCTTGTCCGCTTAAAGCTGGCCCTTGGTTTCCAGATGGCATTTCCCGGAATGCCCGCCATTTATTATGGTGATGAAATCGGCATGGACGGTGAAAATGATCCCGACTGCCGGAAAGCAATGGCGTGGGATAAGGCGGATAAAAACTTATTAGATTTCGTTAAGCGCTTAACTTCCCTGCGGAAAGAATTTCCCTGCCTAAAATACGGCGATTTTAAGTGCCTTTATGCACACGAAGCGGTTTTTGCTTTTACACGCAGCTTTCAAACGGAAACAGCCCTAGTCATCATTAATAATAGCGAAAAAACCCATCAGGCGCGGATTCCGCTATGGGAATCAAAAGAAGAGATAGCTGAGATGAAAACGGTATTCAAATATGATTCCATTGAACTCGAAACCTTATATAATCATGAGTCTTTTGGCTCTAAACCAGTTTTTGAGATGGAATTAAATCAATTCCATTTTGAAATAATAAAAATTAGGAGGAACTAAAAATGAAGAAAAAATTATTAGCATTATTACTGGCGACAACAGTAGCAGCAACGGGCCTGCTGGGCGGCTGCGGAGCGGGTGAGTCAGCCCAGCCAAGCACTCCGGAGGCAGGTGGGCAAGCAGTTTCTAACGATGCCGGGCAAGCCAATGCCGGAAGTGAAAGCGGAGCAGAACCAGCCGAAATCAGCGGTGATTTGCTGATCTGGCTTAATGATGTGGATTATGCCAATGCCTTAATCGAAGCGTTCACAAGCAAATATCCCAAGGTCAACATTGAGTTTGAGCGGGTTGATGCCGTCAGCGCAGGACAAAAATTAGCCCTTGACGGCCCGGCGGGAATTGGCCCTGACATTTTGCATATTGGGGACGCCGGAATGGCGATTGCTGACGGGCATATTGAGCCGCTCCCGGCTGATATGCAAGCAAGAATGGAAGAATTGCTTCTTGAACCTGCGCTAGATATGCTGGCAGTTGGCGGCAGGCTTTACGGAGTCCCTTTTGCCCTTGAAAATATGGCAATATTTTACAATAAAGATTTGATTGAAAGCCCGCCGGAAACATTTGAGGAAATTTTTGAATTTGCCAGCACATATAATGACCCAGCCCTTGGAAAATATGCCTTGCGCTTGCAGCCAGAAAACTTTTTTGGCAACTACGTTTTCCTGACGGCTTTTGGGTACAGCATTTTTGGCCCTAATGGTGATGATTGGAAAAATCCCGGCTTTGACAGCAAAGAAATGGCAGATGGACTTCAATTCTTTAAATCGCTGCGTGAGGTTTATGATGTAAATGCTGTCGATGGCACTTATGACGCGGTATATGGGGCTTTTGACCGGGGCGAGGTTCCCCTTGTCTTTAACGGCCCATGGGGAATTACCAGTGCCAAAGCCGGTGATGTCAATTTCGGCATTGCCAAATTCCCGACCATTAACGGTGTTCAGCCGCTTGCGTTTTCGACCGTGCAAGCAGTCAGCATTTCAAGTTATGCAAAAAATTTCGATGCCGCGTTTGCTTTTGCCGAATTTATGGTTTCCTTGGAAGGAGCCCAGATTCTTTGTGAAGTTTTGGGAAGCGTAGTTTCACTTAAGGATATTTCCGGTGTCCCCGGCCTTGCTGATGATGAAATTTCCAAAGGTTTTGCCGAGCAAGCCCGTTATACAGTCCCAATGCCAATGATTCCGGAAATGCAGCTTACATGGGCGGTGATAATGCCAATGCTGTCGTTTGTTTGGGATGGTGATTTAAGCGTAGACGAAGCACAGAAAAAAGCAATGGAAGATTTTGAAATAGTACTTAATGCCAGCGGGCAATCAATGTATGATTAAGCCGATGTAGGTTAAGTGTTAACAGTAAGGAGCATGAGCGTAATTATGAAAATTATTGTGGCAATCTGTTCAGCTTTAGTCTGGGGAAGCGGCCAGGCAATTAACAAGCAAAAACTAAAAGGGCTGGTGCTGTTTTTTCTCCAAGCAATCCTTTTATTTACCGAGCTGTCAACCGGGACATTAAACGTAATCAGAGGCATTTCGGAACCAACTTTCCGCAATTTTGGTTATTTTACCAAAGGATTGTGGGGGCTTCTTTCCTTGGGGGAAATACCGCGGCCTGATTCGTCTGTCCTGATATACGACCACTCAATTATGCTGATGGTTGGCGGAATTATTTCAATGACGATTCTTTCACTTTTTGCCCTTGTCTACATATGGAACATCATCGATGCTTACCGCGGCCGGATTTTGCTGGAAAAAGGTTCTAATATAAGCAGCATTGATTATGCCAAAAAGCTATGGAAAAACTCATTTGAATACATTATGATTACGCCGGGGACGATATTGGTGCTTTTTATTATCGTCATCCCAATCCTGTTTACAATCCTTTTGGCATTTACAAATTATAGCGCAACGGCGATTCCGCCAAGGAATCTGGTTGACTGGACCGGATTTAAGACCTTTGTTGACATCGTCAAAATCCCGATTTGGAGCACAACTTTCTTTGGTGTTTTTACGTGGAATGTCGTCTGGGCGTTAGCAGCTACTTTTTCAGCATATGTTTTGGGCTTGCTGATGGCGGTTTTGATTAATGCAAAAGGAATCCGTTTTAAGGCATTGTGGCGGGGTATTTATATCCTGCCATGGGCAATGCCGGCTTTGGTTTCGATTCTGGTTTTCCGGGCAATGTTTAATGGTTCGGGTGCTTTTAACCAGATTCTTTTAAATACCGGATTAATCAGCGAAGCAATCCCTTTCTTAAGTAATGCGGGCTGGGCCAGGGCATCGGCAATAATGGTCAACACATGGATTTCTTTTCCTTATTTTATGGCGTTGATATCCGGGGTAATGACGGCGATTTCCCCGGAGCTTTATGAAGCGGTTGACATAGACGGCGGCAATGGCTGGCATAAATTCAGGTTTATTTCCTTGCCAATGATTTTGACCGCAACCGCGCCGCAGATAGTGATGGGCATTACCAGCGCTTTTAATAATTTCGGGATAATTTATTTCCTGACCGAGGGCGGCCCTGCCAACCCGCATTACCAGATTGCCGGGTCAACCGACTTATTAATCAGCTGGATCTTTAAGCTTACTTATGAAAACCGGATGTACAATTATGCAGCCGCTGTTTCGATTATGATTTTCGTCATGCTGGCGGTGATTGGCGGATTTAACCTCATGCGGACCCGCGCTTTTAAAGAGGATTAGAAAGACTAACTATTAAATGTCAATACCTAAAATGAAATATTTTCAAATAAACTGCTTAGCAGCATAGATAAAACGTACCTTGATAATTGCATGACAAACAAAGCACCTCTATGAGCCGCATGGAAAAGATTTTATTGAAATTGTTCCTTTAGCCCCTCTTGATGAACGGCTGATCAGTTTTCACAAGATGA
>Ga0099364_10000109_pt1 | contig 135155 bp, 111 predicted proteins | sample TergutTh196P3_FD_73070 | JGI IMG/M metagenome (GOLD analysis project Ga0099364, IMG submission 73070) | Microcerotermes parvus P3 segment gut microbial communities from Pointe-Noire, Republic of the Congo - Th196 P3 | ecosystem: Host-associated > Arthropoda: Insects > Digestive system > Gut ...
AATGAATGGGTAGATTCGGTTTTTAAGCAGCCGAACGGCCTTTATAAGGTGCCGCTCAGCGCTACCGGCATGGGAAATTCTCCGCGCGAAAATACTTATTATCCCCTCGATTTTAATACAATGATGGCGGTGAATGTGCTATATCTTTCTGCGATGGCTGACATTCTAAACGATAAAGAAGCCAGTTTTCAGTATAAAAGACAGTACTTTGCCCTAAAGACCCGCATTAATTCCCTTATGTGGGATAATGAATCGGGTTTTTATTATGATATCGATAAGCACGAGAAGCAGCTAAAGGTAAAGACCATAACCGGGTTTTGGCCGCTTATGGCAGAAATTCCAAATGATGATAAGGCTGAGCGCATAATCAGTAAGCTTTCCGATCCTGCTGTCTTCGGGGCGCCGCATCCCTTTCCGAGTGTTGCAGTATCCGAGGAGGCCTTCGAGGAAAGCGGGAATGGTTATCGGGGTTCTGTTTTCCCCCAGCTCACCTTTATGGTTATTAAGGGGTTGGAGCGTTACCAGAGATGGGATTTAGCCAGGGACTTTGCCATAAGGCACCTTTACTTCGTGCTCGATTCAATGAGCCCTGACGGAAATCCGGGCAAGGCCAAACTCTGGGAGGCATATCTTCCGCTGTCGGAGGGGCCTGCGCAATGGCCCGACAAACCGGATTTTCCGAGGCCGCAATACCTTACTTATGCGGCCCTTTCCACGATCTGCCTTACCATAGAGAATATCGTCGGCCTCTTTATTTCGCTGCCCCGAAAGACCGTCGACTGGATCATCCCCAATCTTGAAATTATGGGGGTCGAAAACCTCTCCCTAAAGAAAAACATGATTACGATTCTGTCGAATAAGAGCGGAAGGGGCTGGGAAATTCACATGGAGAGCGAAAAGCTCTACTATTTTACGATAAATATACTTGGGAAGAAGAAAAAAACCCTTCCCATTCCTTCCGGCAAGTGCTCAATGCTCATAGATAAGTTGTGAGTATTGTATGGATCCCGGAGATAGTAATAACCGTCTGGTTGCGGTGCTGGAGATTGGTTCAACTGCAATAAGGCTGCTTGTAGCAGAGATAAGCCCCGATAATCACTGGAGGGCCCTTGACAGGGCAAGCAAGCCGGTGGCCCTTGGGAGGGATGTTTTTAATACGGGGCAGGTTTCAAGGGAGTCCTTCCTTGAGTGCATCGCACTTTTGAAGAATCTCTGTGAGTTTATCCGGGGCTGGGGAATACCGGGCAGGGATGTCCACGTTATTGCAACGAGTGCTCTAAGAGAGGCGCGTAACCGTGATATTTTTGTTGACAGGGTAAGACAGGAAACGGGTTTAGCCCTAAATATAGTCGAAGGAATCGAAGAGAACCGTCTTATCTATTTAGCTGTGCGCTATGCCCTTAAAAATAATCTGCCCCTATTCTGGCGCGCAAATTCCATGATCCTTGAAATGGGGGGCGGCTCCACGGAGATAATGCTTCTGCGCAGGGGGCAGATGGTTGCGGCCCACAGTCTAAAGCTCGGTACTATTTTAATCGATCAGGCTTCACGTCTCGGCTCCTCGCGAATGTACGAGAGGTATGTCAGCGAGAGGCTTAAAGGGGCATCTGACATTCTTTCCTCCGAGCTTGACCTTGCCCATGTGCGTACATTTGTTGTTGTCGGGCTCGAAGCGAATATTGCCGCGGCACAGGTCGGGACGCATTTTAACGAGGAGTGCAGGGTAATTTCGAGGGATGTTTTTACAAGGTTTGTTCAGGAGGTGCAGGTTTATTCGATAGAGGAATGTATGGAGCGCCTTCACATGACCTTCTGGGAGGCGGAGACCTTCATTCCGGGCTTACTTGTATATAAGTTGATCTTTGACAGGACCAGGGCGGCCCAGGTTGTGGTCCCGAGGATTTCCATCCGCGAGGGCCTTTTAATTGACCTTGCCCAGGGGGTTGACCCGGTTTTACAAGACGAGTTTTTCTCGCAGATCTTTGCCTCTGTTGTAAGCCTTGGCAGGAAGTATCATTTTGACGAGGCCCACTGTCGTTATGTTGCGGGCCTCTGCATGACCCTCTTCGATGCAATGGCTAAGGAGCACGGCATGAACCGCCGCGAAAGGATGATGCTTGAAGCTGCGGCAATGCTCCACGAAATAGGCATGTTTATCAGGGCTTCGAGCCATAATCTGCACGGTCAGTATATAATTGCTAACTCGGAAGTTTTTGGTTTAAAACGGGAAGAGCTTGATATAATAGGCAATGTAATTCATTACCATAGGGGCCCGCCCCCGTCTCCGAGAGACATCGATTATATTGCCCTGCAGAGAGAGGAGAGGATTTTAGTTTTAAAGATGGTGTCGATACTTAGGGTGGCCGATGCCATGGATCGGAGCTATTCTCAGGGAGTTACCCTGAGGGCTGTCGAAAAAAAGAGTGAGACCATAGTTCTTCATACCGAGGGCGCAAAGGACCTTGCCCTTGAATTTTCAGGTTTAGGTGATAGGGGTGTACTATTTGAAGAAGTTTTTGGTTATAAGATTGTGGTGAATTAATGAAAGAATACGAAACCCAAGATGATAACACTCAAAATGATAGCTCCCCTGACGAGGTGTCCCCTGTATTTTTCGACCGCGGGATTTCCTGGGTGGACTTTAATGAGCGCGTTCTTGGCGAGGGCCTAAGGAAAAGTCTGCCCCCCCTTGAAAGATTAAAATACCTTTCGATAGTGTCATCAAATTTTGATGAATTTTTTATGGTCAGGGTTTCTACCCTAAAAAGGGCGAGGGAACATGACGGCCCCGAACTTAACTCTGAAGAGCTCTTGGGAAGAATAAACAGCAAGGTTCGCTCGATACTCAGCCGTCAGTTCCATGCCCTTATAGACGAAGTGATCCCCGGATTAGCCGAGGGGGGCCTCCGCTTTCTGCGCCCGAATGAATGGTCCGACACAGAAAAAATCTTCCTCGAGGCATTTTTCGTCAAGGAAATTTACCCCCTTCTCACACCCCTTCGCTTAGAGGATGATGACCCTCTGCCAACAATTGATAACCATTCCCTGCATGCAGGCTTTTTAATCTCTTACGAAAAAACCGGCGAGGAATGTATATCCATTCTGCGCATCCCCCAGATGCCCGACAGAATAATCTGGCTGCCAAGTGACGTGGAATCCGGCATAAGCTGCTGGGCCCTGCTTGAAGACCTTGTCCAGGTTTTCGGGAGCTACCTATACCCCGGTTTCAAGATCAAGGAGAGCCTCATTTTCAAGGTGAATAGGGATGCGAATTATTCGATTGATGATCAGAGGGACGAGGACTTTATCGAAGCTCTTGAAGAAGTGCTTGAAGGGCGTGACAGATCAATGCCTGTGCGAATGGTCTATACCCCGGGCAGCAAGAAAATCCGTGACTGTCTTGCCGAGAAGCTCGACCTTGATGACGATGAGCTCTTTCAGGTGACGGGCCCCATGAACCTCGAAATAATTTACGAGCAGTTACGCGGTTTTGACCACCTTAGGGAAAAGCCCTGGAGGATCTACGCACACCCGGACTTCCCCGAGGACCTGCCCCTTTGGGACAGAATAAGCCAGAAGGATATTATCCTGCATCTGCCCTACCAGGCCTTCGACCCGGTTGTGCGCTTTTTCAAGGAGGCGGCGGCAGACCCCTCGGTTGCCGCAATCAAGACCACCCTGTATAGGACTTCGGGGGATTCCCCGATAGTTTCTGCGTTAGAGCAGGCGAGCATGGCTGGTAAGCATGTTACTGCGGTGGTGGAAGTTAAGGCAAGGTTTGACGAGGGGCGGAATATTTCCTGGGCAAATCGCCTTGAGAAGGCAGGGGTGATCGTAATTTACGGTCTTGCGCGGCTTAAGGTTCATGCGAAGCTTACGATTGTGATGCGCCGCGAGTTTGAGAGGATTAAACGATACGTCCATATTTCCACCGGGAATTATAATGATAAAACCGCTAAAACCTACGAGGATATTGCCCTTTTTACAGCAAGGGAAGATATGGCCTACGATGCGGGGCTTTTATTCAATATGATCACGGGGTATTCTGCACCGCAGTCAATGACGCGGCTTGTAATTGCCCCAACGACCCTGAAACAGAGGCTCTTGGAGCTTATAAGCAGGGAGATTAACCGTTCAAGCCCCGAGGCCCCGGGTAAGATCATCGCGAAGATGAACGGGCTTGCTGACCCGGAATTAATAAAGGCCCTTTATAAAGCTTCGAGGGCCGGTGTCAGGGTCAGTCTTATAATCCGGGGCATTTGCATGCTGGTTCCCGGGGTTAAAGGACTTTCCGAAAATATCCAAGTGATAAGCGTTGTTGATCATTACCTGGAACATTCAAGGATCTACTATTTTGCAAACGGCGGGGCAGAAGAAATTTACCTTGCAAGTGCAGATTGGATGCCCCGAAATTTAGAGCGGCGGGTGGAGCTTATGTTCCCTGTCTTGCAGGATGATCTGCGCAAGCTCATGTTTGATAATCTTCAAGCCTATTTACAGGACAATACAAATGCCTGGGTTCTAAGCTCCACAGGGAGCTGGAGGCGCAAGGAGCCGGCATCCGGGGAGAATCCCTTCAGGGCTCAGGTCTATCTTCACTCAAGGGCTTCAAAGGCGAATACGGAGGAACATTCTGCGGCGGTTCAGGCGGAGTTCGTGGTTCGCAGAAGTCCGCCGGGGAAGAGTTAGGGAATTTCTATCTGATATATTTATCTTATCGACTGGGTTACTCTTACCTGACTTTCTTCAAACCCTCTTATCGATCTTATTAGGGTAAGCCAGTAATTAGCCTCGTTCTGTGAATTATAGGGGCCGACTCGCACGCGAAAAACCGTATTACCGTCTATCACCCTATTTTCAATAATTGCAGTGATCCCGCTTGATGCAAGGGTCTCTCTTACCCCTTCAGCAATGCCCACTGTTGAAAAGGCCCCTGTCTGCACCCAATAATCGTTGTGGAGACTTGTCGGTGCAACGGTTGTTGCAGGAGGCGGGGTTGTCTGTGCCGGCGGCGCAGTTTGTGTGGCCGAAGCGGCAGGTGTTGAAGCGGTCGGTGTTGAAGCGGCAGGCGCGGTTTGAGCGGCCGGTGCTGCAGGTGTTCTTGCAGGTGCGGCCGGCGTTCTTGCCGGGGGCGTTGTTACAGGAGGTGTTGTCGCTGTGGTCCTGTCGGCAGGTGTCGGTGTTGATGCAGGTTGACGGACGCTTATCACCGTTTCGCCGGGCCTTGATTGGTCCGCGCTTACATGCAGGCTAACGCTATTGTTGATTGTGCCCTCGGGGGCCTGCTGCAGGCCGGGGGTTTCTCTTCTTACGAGTTCAACCGGGTCGATTTGTTCAACCGGGCTTATGGTCAAAAATCCATTGGGAATATTTGGGTTTGAGGCCATTTCCATCGGGTTCGGCCCAAGTGCGTTTCTTGGCGGTAATAAGAAAATTGCTGTCATAATACTTATCACTAAAAATATCCCGACTGAAATTGCAACTAACAGTAACTTCCTCTTTTCCATGTTTACACCCTGAGTACTCCCCTAAGGGAAAGAATTTCTTCGATTTTACCTTCCAGTTTTTTGCCGGAATTTCCGTAAGTAAAAAAATTGCTTACCCTGTATATATCGGTTTTTCCCCTTAAATATTGAGAGTCGAAATCCCTTTGGCTCCTGAATCGCTTTATTAATGGCAGCCAGGGCAGTTTGTCACGCTTCTTTGCGCGTAAAAGCCGCACAAGAACGGGTGCCTGCACTATAATAATGCAGTTTAGGTATTCAAAGGCGGAGGAGCGGTGGAGAAGGGCCGCATTTATTGCGCAGACCTCCTCTTCCCTTGAGTTAATCCAGTCCATTGTCTCCTTATTTACCCAAGGGTGAATTATTTCTTCGAGGGCGGCGAGCTCCTCGGCTCTAGCGAATACCCTTTGGCCGAGTTTTTTCCTGTCTATAAGATTATTTGGAGCGAGGATTTCTTTTCCGAAGCGCTCGATTAGCAGATCCTTTTCGGCTTCTATTGCAAGGTGTCCGAGCTTATCCAGCTCGAGTACCGGGATGCCGTTTTTCTCAAACAGGGAGGCGACATGATTTTTCCCTGCGCAGTAGGTACCTGTTAGGCCAATTATTTTTCTTTCCATGAATTCCCTTCTTTACATAGCTTTAAAAACCGAAAATAATAGAGTATGGCTTATACTGCTGATCTATATTCGATATTAGTAGGTTACGTTGATAAAAACAATTCACCGTACATCGAAGTAAATACCATTCTTGATTATCTGGCAAAATCGGCAAGACCCCTTTCTCTTTCAAATCCCGATTGGAAAAAATGGGAAGACCAAGTTGAAAGGGAAGAAAATTTCTGGTCTGAGCTTTCTGCGCTTATAGAAAACGGCCGCTGCGAGCGCATTACAAGCGGCGGTAATATCTTTATCTATATGCCCCATTATTGCATCAGATTGCTTGAAAAAATTTATACGGACCCTGATGAGGATGCTTCCAGCCCCTTCCCTAGCGAGAATTCCCTTGGGTTTGTGGTTCCCGAGAATCAAGCAGTGTTCCTAAACTCCGACAAGGACCTTATCGGGATGCTTGACGATGCAATACAGGCGGATATCCCGATTATAAAGATTGCATTCTCCGAGGGTTTTGGCTCGGCACTTGTGCTTTCAAAAATGCTTCCAAGGCGAATGGCCGAAGTTGCCCTGCTTAAGATCCGTGAGTATCTTCGCAGGTCGGGGAATAAGGAATATGCCCTAAGGAAGCTGGCTCTTTTGCTCAAATGTAACGAGAACTATCTGCAAGACCTTCTGGAACAGATAGTTGCTAAGCCCATCGATGCATTTTCCGAGATAGAGCGGGGCAGAGACCTTGCAAGTCATTTCTGGGCTCATTTCTCCTATCTTGTAAAGAACGATATAAGGAAGAAAGCTGAGATTCTAAGCATGGATATTGCGGCATTCCAGGCTTTTTCGATAATCAGCGCAATAAGCGGGTATTATAAGGCCCGTGCGGTAAAGCTGGTAGAGGCGGAGAATGCCCTAAAGGAAGTTGAAGCAAATCTTGCGAAGCCTCCTTATTTTTATACGATGGATCAGATTATCAAGTTCACGGGGCCAAAGGGAGAGACCCTTCTTGGGCAGTTCTCGACCGATCAGCTTGAAAATTGGATTAAGTCAAAGGCCACAGAGAGCAAGAACGGTGAGCTACCTGAGCTTTTTATTCTGCCCGGCACTGCAAAGAATGCAAGGTCTTTCGTACTCAAAGAGAAGATGCTGCCTCTGGTTCTTAGATTACTCGTGGAAGCGCAGGTTCAGGTTAAGAACGCTATTTTTAAGAGATGGAGCACCCTGCTTCTGGAATTTGAAAGAGAACCTGCCATGGAGAGCGAAAAGGAATTCGAAAAATTCCTGCCAAAGATAACCGAAAAGCAATGTCCGATGCTCATGTCAATTTTAATGGACCCTAGAATAATCCTTATTGCCGAAGAGCAGGAAAGAAAATCAGTTGCAATTTCTGCAAAGCTCTTTAATAAGGGGCAATTGCTGCCCTATTCTGTTCTGCTTCTGCTGCGGCGCAGGGATTTATTATACGATGCTAAGAGAACCCTCCCCTTTTGGTATACCATCCCACTGATAGCGAATATTATCTTCTTTTTTAAGGGGATTTTCGGCCAAGGTAAGCCGGGGGGCTCAGGCAGAGATGGCTCTGATGACTCAAGAATATCGGCGGGGAAGAATCTTCCTGAAGATATAAAGGCTGCGGCAAAGGAACTCAGCTATTCCTTGACGCCTGTAGGGAATACTCACGACCAGTATATGAGGGAATTGCAGGATCGCTGGTGTCTGCTCCTTGATAAGCAGGCTAGAGATCATCTAGTTGAGGATGTCCATGCCCTTGCAAGGGATAATGTGCGCCATGCAATCAAGGTAAATAAGCATTTTAGGCCGTCTTATGACTCTGTACGTCAAATTGCCTGGAATGTGGTGAGTTTAAATACCACACTTTCCACTTTAAGTACAAAGGATGCCCTGCTTCTCTACCTTGAGCTTTATATACTTGATCTTCTAGGGAATGTAAGGCAATAAGCCTTTTAGCAGTAAGCCTGACTAGTCGCTTGTTTTTTTATTAATACTTTATTATCTTTACGAATCAAGGAGTACTCGATTAATGAGCATCAGATTGCGAAATATTGGGATTAGTGCGCATATAGATTCAGGGAAAACCACCCTTTCTGAACGTATTATGTTTTATACCAAAAAGATTCACACGGTTCACGAGGTCCGGGGAAGGGACGGAGTAGGGGCAACCATGGATTCAATGGCTCTTGAGCGTGAGCGGGGCATTACAATCCAATCGGCGGCAACCAAGGTTCAATGGAATGACTATATGATCAACCTTATTGATACCCCGGGGCATGTGGATTTTACGATTGAGGTCGAGCGGGCCCTGCGCGTGCTTGACGGAGCTATTTTAGTGCTTTGCGCAGTGGGCGGGGTTCAATCACAGTCAATAACAGTGGACAGGCAATTAAAGCGTTATAATGTCCCAAGGATTGCCTTTGTTAACAAGTGTGATCGCACAGGGGCAAATCCCTTCAGAGTTAAAAACCAACTGAAAGACAAGCTTGGCCTTAATGCGGTGCTTATCCAGATCCCCATTGGCCTTGAAGACAGGCATGAGGGAGTGGTGGACCTTATAACAATGAAGGCTGTCTACTTTGACGGAATGCAGGGAACAGAGTTGCGCATAACTGACATTCCCGCCAATTTAAAGGATGATGCTGAAAAGTATAGGGAGGAGCTTCTCGATGCGGCCTCCATGTTTTCAGATGAACTTGCAGAGAAGTTCCTTAACGGGGAGGCAGTAGGCGAGCAGATCTTAAGGGCCGCAATTCGCAAGGGAACCCTGACAGAGGCGATGGTGCCTGTCGTTATGGGTTCTGCCTATAAGTTTAAGGGCGTACAGCTTCTTCTCGATGCAGTTAACCACTACCTCCCCGACCCCGGCGAAGTAAAGAACTATGCCCTCGACCTGGACAAGGGGGAACAGCAGGTGCTGCTCTCCTCCGATGAAAAGAGCCCCACTGTTGCTCTTGGTTTTAAACTTGAAGACGGACAGTATGGCCAGCTCACCTATGTGCGAATATACCAGGGGATGATGAAGAAGGGTGATGAGTTAATGAATTCCAGAACGGGGAAGAAGTTCAAGGTTGGCCGTCTTGTTCGCATGCATGCCGACAACATGGAAGACATTAATGAAGGATCACCGGGGGACATAGTGGCCCTATTTGGAATTGAGTGTGCATCAGGAGACACCTTCTGCGGAGGGGGGCTCAATTACGCGATGAGCTCCATGTTTGTGCCTGAGCCTGTTATATCTCTAGCCGTAACACCGAAGGACAAAAGTAACTCCGATAAAATGTCAAAGGCCCTTGGCCGCTTTACCAAAGAAGACCCGACCTTCAGGACCTACGTTGACGATGAGTCAAACCAGTGCATCATCCAGGGCATGGGCGAGCTGCACCTTGAAGTTTATATCGAGAGGATGCGCCGTGAGTATAACGCCGATGTGGAAACAGGCATGCCTCAAGTTGCATATAGGGAGACAATCACTAAGCGTGCTGAGTTTAACTATACACATAAAAAGCAGACAGGAGGTGCAGGTCAGTTCGGAAGGGTTGCAGGTTACATGGAACCTTGCTCTGCGCAGGATTATGAGTTTGTTGATAGTATCAGGGGCGGCACGATCCCCACGGAGTTTATACCTTCCTGCGATAAGGGATTCAGGGAAGCAATCAAGAAGGGAAGTCTTATCAGCTTCCCTGTAATAAATATACGCTGTGTTATAAATGACGGTCAGAGTCATGCTGTTGATTCTTCGGACATAGCCTTTAGGCAGGCTGCAATAGGAGCTTTCAGGGAGGCTTATTCAAAGGCGAGTCCCTGTATTCTAGAGCCAATAATGAAGGTTACTGTTGAAGGTCCGACCGAGTTTCAGGGGAATGTCTTCGCTTCTATAAATCAGAGGCGGGGAGTTATTTTTTCGTCTACTGAAGATGGTGCCTTTTCGAAAATAGAGGCAGAGATTCCGTTAAGCGAAATGTTCGGTTATTCTACGATACTCCGCTCCCTTACCCAGGGTAAGGCCGAGTTCAGCATGGAGTTTGAAAAATACGGCAAGGTCCCCCATAGCATTTCTGAAGCTTTAATTAAGGAGAAGGCAAATGGTTAAGGAAGATTTAATCAAGCGCAGCCCCGTGCGCATTTTCATGGATTCTATTAACGGCGGATTAAAGCCGGGTGAACTTGGGGTAATTGTATCTCCTTCAGGAATCGGTAAGACCTCGGTTCTTGTTCAGATTGCAATGGATAAGCTATTACAAGACAAAAAGGTAATTCACATCTCATTTACACGGCATACGGACTATGTACTTACCTGGTATGAAGATATTTTTAATGAGTTTATAAAGAAAAAGAATCTTGAGAATGAACAGGATGTAAAGAATGAAGCCGTTAAAAACCGCGTGCTTATGAAGTTTACCCAGGGAGCAGTGTCGGGAGAGCAGATATTGAAAAGCCTTAAGGCACTTATTAAGGACGGCGGTTTCAATGCAGATGCGATAATAATTGACGGCTATGATTTTTATCTTTCAGGTGAAGATCATCTGCCTTCCATTCTGGGCTTTGCATCGGAGATGGGTGTGTCTGTCTGGTATTCCTGTACTGTAATGGGAGAAGAGCCTTTTTATGATGACAGAAATATTCCTCTTGTATTAAAAAATTATGCTGAGCTTTTTGCAGTGATAATAGTTCTTGATCCGAAGCAGGATCATATTGCTTTTACCGTTTCAAAGGATCGCTCTGTTTTCAACCCGGAGAATATGGCCCTTAAGCTGGACCCGAAGACCCTAATGATACAGGGAAATTAATCGAATGACCCGGGGCATCCTTATCGTCGGAGGTGAGTCACCTCTCCTTTCTGCCATCGCCGGCGAAGCAGGAAACCGGGTCGAAGCTTTTACCGCAGCAATAATTCAAAATCGCGTCCCCGATGTCGGAGAAAAAATACCTCTGCCTGAAAAGGCCATGTTACTGCCATGGAATCCTGCAAGCCCCATCTCGGCACGCACCCTTGTCTTCTCCGCAGAGAATCGCATGAAGCAAATTCACGAGGCAATTCTTGTCAGCTCGCCGCCCGTCATTTCCAAAAATGCTGATAGCCTAAGCCCTGAAGAAATTGAAATACTCGTTAACGATCATATTAAGGGATGGTTCCTTTTAGCAAGGGAATTAATTCTGTGTTTCCGAAGGCGAGGATTCGGTTATCTTTATTTTGTGGAAAATGATTTTGAGAAAAGCAGGGGTGCTCCCCGTGGTGTTTCGCGCGCCGGGGGCCTAGGTGGAGACTCGCGCGGGTCCGGCGGCAATCTCCTCGGACAGACAGCAGCATCTTCCTTTAAGACCCTCGCTGCGAGCATGCTGGGCCCTTCCCTGAATGAGTCCTTCCAGGCCATGGGGTTCAGTGCTTCAAGGGCAGACTCACCTGAAAAGGTTGCTGCGTGGATTTTTAAGAAAATCGACGAGAGCACACAGAAGGATTCGGGGAAATGGCTTAGGTACTCACGGCGATTTTGGCCCTTTGGTTAGAGGGGGCCTGCCGGGCGGGCCGTCGCCGGCGGGCGGGTCCGGGTGTCCCGGGGCCTTTCGTATGGGCAGTCCTTTCCTTCGGGGAGTGTGCAGTTTTCACAGCCGCCATCGGGGGAGTGCTCGCATTTTTCACCAGCTTGGTCGGTCATTGGGTCTCCTAGCTTCCTTTGGGCATTTGGCTGAGTTTCTCTTTAACCATCTGTGAGAGGTCTTTCAATTTTGACTCAAGCATTTTAAGTACTTCTATCTGCATTTTCTGGAAGTCCTCAACTGTTTCGGGCTCGTATTCACTGCCGAGCAGGGTTTTGAGCACGTTTAGGTATTTCGCTTTATCTTTATAATCATCATGCCGCCGTCTAACATGGCCCGAGAAATGATGTCTTAGTGTTTCAATCGTGTCGAAAAAAACTTGATTTGAGTAATAAAAATTCTTCGGGATTCTTTCATCCCTTGTTTCCTGCCGCGTTCGGGGATCATATTTTTTTGTTGTCGAAGTTTCGATTATAAGTTTGTAAAGGGAGCTTGCAAATCCTTCAAAGTCTTTTTTTGACATGCATAATGTCTTTATGTCTTTCCAGTACTTGCCTGTTTCTATGATCGGCTCAAATACAGGAGGTTTCTGTTTGTTGCTGCAATTTAGATTAATCTGTAAAACATATTGCTCTGCCTTCTCTGCAAGTTCTTCAGCCTGTGAAACAAGAGGATTTTCATTTAGGTTTTCATGTGATCTTAAAAAATCCTTAAAGAATGGAATTGTAATTTCGTAGTTTTGTTCAGGCTTTTTAATTATACCTAAATCCAGTAAATCGTTTATAACAATGGGGTTCCCTGACTTTTGCGGTTCCTTTGACAATTTTACTAAAAACTGCTTTTCCTCATCGTTAAAAAAATTATACATACTATTTAAATGATTTTTAAAAAGAGAATTGTCAGGAGTTTCATCGCCGGTTAGGAAATGTTGTCCAATTTGCTTGCCATAGAATGGGAAACCTCCGGATAGTTTATATGCAATTTCTTCTTTGCCGGATATAAAATTCTTTCTGCTTTCGTTATCGTAAATTTTTAGTTCATGGTTCCACATTTCTTTAAAGGATTCGCGATCGAGGGGACCAAGATAATATGTTGGCGGATCTGTTGTGTTTAAAGGGGGAGATTGATCTATTTTTACTGCTAAATTGCTCCAGATAAGTGCACCTGTATACCAGTACGAAAATATTTTTTTCCCGTTAAACGGTGTTTTATTAAGTTTTCTCATGGGCATAAATCCCTGAGGCTCATCAAACCTGTCAGTAAAAAGATATTCATACTCATCAAATAGAAGGAGAATGCATTTCTTTGTTTTTTCTGCACTTAGTTCTATTAATTCCTCAAAAATAGTCATTGTTTTGGGTTGGCTAATACCTGTTAGAGAATCAAAAATATCTTCCCATTGCGGGGATGCTTTTATTTCAATACCTCGAATCATAAAATTTTCTGCTATAATGCCATCTTCTACAAGACGAGATACAAGACATGCTATTATGTAGTTATACACATTTTGAGTGCCCTTGCCAAAACAAGTACTTGTTTCTGTAAAATCAAGAAAGAGAGGATATGCTTTCGAATCAATTTCCTTTCTCAGTTTATTCTCCATGGTTTTTAATAAGCTCGTCTTACCTGAACGCCTAAGGCCGATAATTTCCTTGCTTTTTCCCATGTTTATATCTGATATTAACCAATTTTTAATATGATTCTGCCCGAAGTATTCTTCTTCATCGATAATAACTCTGGTCATAAATGGTGTCATCTTTAATTAATCCTCCGATATTGAAGCTAATTCTAAATCTATATCCGGATGGTGTTGGCCCCACCATCTTCTGAATAAGTCTACCGAGATCTTATAAATACGGCCACCCTCGTCGTCCTCTGATTTTAGTATTTTCTTTTCTTCCAGAATTTTTATCGCATCAGCTGATTTTGGTCTTAATCCCCTTACCTTATGCTTGTCCCATAATTCATGAATTTCTGCTAATCTTATTCCTCGCGGATTCAGGAGTGAATCACGGTTGAGCCACGCTATGCTCGATATTAATGCAGATACAATCGGAGGGTCTGCAGGGCTGTATTGATTATTCTGGTATGCATTATCCGTAAGTCTTTTTACTTGGGAACTGTCTTCTGCCATGTCCGAACCTGTTAAAATACGTATTACTTTTTCAAGCTCAGGGAAGCCTATGGAAAAGCGTTTTTTTTCTACTGCATAATGTCCGCAGTACTTGCAGATCATCTGAATAAAGTACGGAATATTCCCTGACAGCTTTTTTATATGTGATACTGCATCGTCGGTAAAATGTATTTTATCGGAGACATTTATCAGCGATTCGGCAGGTTCATCATCTATTTTATCTATTTGATAATCAATTGCATGAACAAATTGGCCTGTTATGCCGTATTCTTTATTTCTTATTAGGTCTTTTATATCATAAGTTCCTGCAAATAGAAAGCCTGCCTGTTCGTTAAAAGAGATCTCCCTAAGTGTTGCAAGGAAGGCAGGGCTGATTGTTTTTTTATCGAGGAGGGACTTAATATAAGAAAATTCATCTACCATAAAGAGGGGGTATAAACCGGCCTTATCCATGCATTCAATAAGAATGGGGAAGTCTTTCGCCTTCCATTCATTAATTGTTTTCATTTGAGAAAATATTAGAGGATGCTCATGAATAAATGGCCTTAGCTCTTTAAATGTAAAATTATAACAAATATATTCCCAAAACTCCTTTGCATTCCCGGCGTTAGCAATGTCTCCCATTTCCCATCTTAAAGGAATAACTTTTTTTTGCTTACCTTTTATGATTATTGATGTGTTATTAATTTTTTCGTGCAGGTAATTTAGAATAGACGTCTTCCCTGTTCTTGTTAACCCGTAAAGTATATATGGCTTTATTCTATCGAAGGAAAGATAATGCTTGTATAACATGTCTAAAATGGCTTCGCGGCCCTTAAATAAATGAGCCTTTGGAGGATTCGCATCGTCCCATGGAATATCTAAATCTGTAAGGGTTGACCCTGCCTCTTCTTCAAGGGTAAATTGAAAAGAAGCTGCTTTTAGAGTTTCGTTATTATTGTTAATTGCGCTTGCAAAGGCATTAAGTTTTAAGATGCTTCCTTCGGCTGCAATATTCTTTGGGAAATTGATATTTACTATAGTTTCTCCGCCTGCAGGAATTTCCTCTTTTATTCTTTTTTCAAACCGATTGTCTAAATGATCATTTCCATTTGTTTCCACAAAGCCGTCAAGATTGCATCCAATTGAAGTCGTTGCGCCTATGTTCTTTATTAATAGAGGAATAATTATTTCATTGTCATTTCTTAAATAGTATGGCGGGTCTACGAATATTTCAAGAATAGGGTTTGTCTCGGTAATTCTTTCTTTCAGTAAATTTGCAATTTCGATTTTCCACTTTGTAAGGAGGGGGAAAAAGTATGCCCTGCCATAGATTGTTGTATTCTGATTAATAAAATCAATTTGTTTCTCTATTATTGCTTGAATGCTTATTAGGATATTTGTGCGTTCTGTAGGATTTCGTTTTAAATATGGTTTTGCAATTTCCAAAGCCTGGTCGATAGCCTTCTTTGTTTCTTTGTCTGTTATAGTAAGAAGGTTTTCATATTTTTGAACATTATTCCAAACCTGAGCAATTTGCTCGATTCTTTCTCCTTCAAATGGAAAACGATGAACATAATTTATTGCCTTTTCAAGTTCTCCTTCTATTTTTTGCCTTTTAGAGAAAGCAGCTTGGAAAAAATTTCTGAGCAAAAGTGAAGTATCAATGGGTTCCCAGCCCCAGATTGAATTTATTAAATTATATATCCGATTTCTGCTTGTCGGATTGGTTAAAATCCCGGCCAAGATACCTGTGCCGCCTCGACGCTGATTAAGTTCATTCCACGCACCCGGATATTTTGCGCCAAAATTGATAAAAGTTGTCCAAACTATCTTTTCGAGTTCCTTGTCTCTATGCATTAAACAGCTTCTTACGACATTATCAAACTTGCCATCGAATTCTTTTTCTGTTATTTTTATGTTATTATTACGAAAATACAGGACTATATTCATCTTTAGATAATTAGTTAAAATTAAGAGTAAGGACTTCGGATCAATTACTGTAAGCAGTCTTGCAGATTCAAGATAATAGCTGCATGCGCTGTCTTTCATTTTAATAAGCTCATCTATATCTATTTTGTTTTCTATAATTTCATTTTTAAATCTGCCAAAAATCGTATCTCCCTTAAAAAGTGCATAAAAGGCAGCGGCTGTTGTAAGATTCTCTGTTTTGTAACTTCCGACATTTAGCTCGGAGTAAGCCTTTGCCGCATCAAGATAAAAAACATAACGTTGAGCAATATTATAACCCTTATTATTTGCATTATCTAACATTAAATCTGCAGCTTCTGTAGTGGGTACTCCGTTATTTCTAATGATTGTTGGGTTTATATATTTATGTTCCTTAAAGTCAATTTCAAGCATGCCACTGATATCTGTACTTATAATCCCGGCTTCCACATGTAGATCATCATCTTCCAGATTTCGCCCTCCGGAGTGTGTTGTATCATCTGCCAGCTTAGCAAATGAGGCAATGCTTTCGAGCTGCTGTAGTAAAATTTTTGCAGATGCATTGTCCTGTTTATATTCAAGTGCCTTTTTAACAGACTCCAAAGCAAGTTTGCGCTTCTCAGGGCTCTGGGCCTGAAGCCTTGCGAGCTCCGTGCAATAATGACTTAAGGCCGGCTTATTACGTTGTAGTTCGGAGCTGTTTTCGTTAAATTCGATAAGTTCTTTATAAGTGTTTTCCGAGCTCTCGTAGTCTTTTTTACCTGAAAAAAGCTGTGCCTTTTTTAATAAGAAACTGCTCTTGTATTTATCGTCGATATTGGGCTTCGTCAGGTTTGCGTTTAGCTCTAACATTGCTTTGTCGGTTTCACCTCGTCCTATCAACTCAAATATTTTTTTTTCAACTTCATAAAACGGCGAGCGATTTGTTGGAGCGTTTGCAGGGGTGTTTGCAGGAGCTGCTATCGGTGAGGCTGCAGGCACAGCCGTTTGGCGTTTCGGAATTACTATTGTCTTTCTTTTTCCCGGCTCAAGTGCAGACGGAGCGGTTGCCTGCTTGCTTTCCAGTATATCCCAGCCGCCGATTAACTTATCGAAAAAACGGCTTTTGGCACCATCCGGGCCCTGCAAGTAGACGAAACTCTCGCCAATCTCAAGCACTAAGCCCTCAGGTTTATCTGCGGAATTGGTAAGATGCAGTCTGATATTATCACCAACAGAGACGTCCTTTTTAAAGATATCAAACATGCATCACCTCAGTATCAAGAATTTAATGGCTTTTACACCTGATTGTCAATATTACTTCTTTGGCAGAGGTATTGACGAAGCAGCGGCACTTATGATGTCCACGTTTTGGATCATATCCTTAGCCTTTCTAGCCACTTCCTCATCCTTATTATTTGCCATTATCTCCAAGCCCGTCCTGCCGAAGGCGCCCATTAACATAACCCAAATTGGTACTACCATAATTATCTCCTTTTCTATTTATCTATAATGCTCAAGTTTTCTAGAACTTAATGTTTTTTGGTTTTAAATCGGGATATTTTCTGCTTAATTTACTTCTAAATAATTTCCACATCTGGGAAGCTTTTACCATTGCACTATCTTTTGTAGTTATCGATTTTTTGTATTTCATGATAATTTCGTATTGATTTGGTTTTTCACCTGTCTTAATAAAATTGTCCAGTATTTCGTTGTCAAGTATGGGGTGCAAATAATAAAGGTCAAGACTTGCCAAGGATTCCTCGTCAATGCAGCAGTAAAGTGTAAACAAGGCCTTGTTACATGTGCTGTCTTCGATATCTTCTGTGTAGATTTCCTGCACTGCACTTTTTAGCCGCGCCATCTGCAATGAGCTATACTTAATCTTATACTTTTCTTGCGGATCATCTATACTGTCTCCGGGTTCAAAAACATTCTTAGCCTGCTTCGTATCAAGGACGCTTCTTTCCTCTTCATCATCATTTTTGCTTTTGCTCTCAAGGCTTAAAGGGAATCCAAGATTTATTATCTCAAGATAATTTGCGATATTCATCCATTCAGAAATAAGCTCTCTATATTCATTCTTGGTTAATAACCTTCCCAGTTCAACTTCGCGCATTTTTTTCAATTGTTTAATTTTTCTTACTTTCGCCATTTCTCGCCATGGCACCCGGACCGCAGCCTCCTTACGGTTACTCATGGCTACTTCATTTTTTATTGATGTTCTTAGGTAACTAAAAAATCCTTCGATATTTTTTGGAATATTATACTTTCCGGCTTCACTGAACTTACAGATAATAATATAGATTTCCATACCTATATCAGAATCTTCTTCTCCTAAATCGATGACTCTAAATTGATAATCAATATTCCATTTCTTGTCCCATGATTTTATTGCGCTCCAAAGACGTCCATGGATTTTATCCAAGTCGGGAGCAGATTTATCGAGGCATTTATTATAGAGATCAAAAATTTCTCTTTCTACTTTTAGTCGCTCATCAGGTTTCTGTATCCCCATACTCTCCTACATAACTAAAAATTTCTTTAATATATTAGAAGCAGTTTCGTCATCTGTGGTTCCCATAGACCCCAGCATCTTGAATAAATAGTATAATGCAGAAATGTCAAAAATTTTAGGGTTTATTATTTCACCCTTCGCGATAAACTCGGCCTTCCCGTAGATAATATATTCTATATTAACATTGCGGAATTCTTCCGCAAATCTAATGGCGCATAGAAGGGCAAGGCTTTCAGGCTTATAGCCGTATGTGATATCAGCGTAAACCTCAGCTTCCCCGGGGATTTTTTCCGTCAAGTCCAATAAAAATTTATTTATGGTACGTTTTGTAGGTTCAAAGCTCGTCTCAATTTCATCATATTCCAACTTCGCACCAATCCCCGCATTTATTTCTTCAAGCTCCTGTAGGAATATTCTTTTATTCTGCTCACATTTACTGTTTTCTCCCTTGGCCAGAATGTAGATTATCCTAACCTCCTCATCCTTTTTCATTGTCCTTGCGAGAACTCCGTTTATGGGACAGCGGACAGGCTTGTTATACTCGATGGCTTTATTGCCGTCTACCGGATATGTTATTGCCTTGACCCCGCCGGGTGATTTAGCAGGTATTATCACTATTACGACCTTCATTTTCTGCTCCTTAGTATTAATAATGCACAGAATTAGACAATCTTAATAGAATTTATCATCAATATAATCAATTCCCAATTGGCAATTTTTCCGGTATCATATGGGCATGTCCAAAGAAGCCCTTTACCTTATAGATGCCTACGGCCTTATATATCGGTCCTATTTTGCCTTTATGACTAGGCCAATGACCAATGCTGCCGGGAAGAATGTGTCGGCCTTATTCGGTTTTGCCCGAACCTTGTCAACCCTGCTCAATGACGGTGCACCTTCCGCCGCCGGAGGAATGAAAGTGCCGCAGTTGCTTGCTGCAATTTTCGACCCGCCGACCCCGACCTTTCGCCACGAGATGTACGCCGAGTATAAGGCAAACAGGCAGAAGGCTCCGGATGACCTACATGCGCAGGTTCCTTTGGTTTTCGAACTGCTCGCCGCACTTGGTATTCCTTCCCTAATGGCAGATGGCTTTGAGGCTGACGATATTATCGCCACCCTTGCAAAAAAATGCTTAGCCGAGGGCAGGGAGTGTTATATCATTTCTTCGGATAAGGACCTTTTACAGCTCGTCGGCAACGGGATTTGGGAGCTAAGGCCTTCAAAGGGAGCTTCCATTGACAGGGGGCTAGCCTATGAGCTTGTGGGCCCTGAGGAAGTTAAACAGGAGTGGGGAGTCAGCCCCGATAAGGTTCTGGACCTTCTTTCTCTTACAGGGGACAGCTCCGATAATGTCCCCGGTGTTAAGGGTGTTGGCGAGAAAACCGCAGGAAAGCTCATGGGCCGCTACGGTTCACTTGATGCAATTTACGAGAACCTTGCGGGGATTGAGGGGTCAATAGGGAAGAAAATTGCTGAGGGGAAGGAAAGCGCATATTTTTCAAAGTCGCTTATCAAGTTAAACGACGAGGTTCCACTTTCGATTAAGAAGATTGATGAGTTATCCATCGAAAAGCTTGACCGAGCAGCCGGTGCGAAGATGCTCCTTCGCGAGGGCATGCGTCAAAGTGCAAGGCAATTCGATGCGAGCGCCCCTGAGGACTCTTCAGGGCCTGCACCGCAGAAAGCTTCCCGAGCGGCCTCCCGGGCAGCCGCAGCGCCCGGCGATGCTCCCGCCGAAGGACAGGCGAAGGACGGGGTCTATAAAACAATTCTAGAAATTAATGAGTTAAAAGCTCTCCTGGAAAAGGCCAAAAAGCAAAAACTCTTAGCCCTCGACTTTGAAACAGATTCACTTGACGCATGGAATGCAAGGCCCATCGGTATAGCGCTTGCGATACAACCTAAGGAAGGCTTCTATGTCCCTGTGGCGGCTCATAAGGGACAAACGGCCGGGGACGAGCTCCCCGCTCCCTTCCTTAACCCCGATGACGTTAAGGCCCTTCTTCTGCCCATTCTTGCAGACCCGGCTATCACCCTTGTGGCTCATAATGCAAAATACGATTATAAGGTTTCTAGGGGGTGGGGCATCCCGCGCTGGAAGTGCAAGATTTGGGATACCATGGTGGCGGCCTGGATCATTGACCCTGAGCGGAGCAGTTATTCACTCGATTCACTTTCACGCTTCTACTTTGGCATTACCCTGACTGCGTATAAGGACATAGTCCCAAAAGACTGTACCTTCGACTCTGTTCCCCTCGAAACTGCCTGCAATTACGCCGCAGAGGATGCAGACTTCTCCCTAAGATTAAAAGACTACCTTGAAACAAAGTTTACCGAAGCCGGCCGCGAAGGCCCCACGGAAGGCCCCACGGCAGATTCTACAGCAAGCATCAATATTTTCTCAAACCTCGAAATGCCCCTCTTGCCAATACTTGCGGAAATGGAAGGGGAGGGCATTAAGATTGCAGGCAAGAAATTACAGGATTACGGTGTTGAACTTGCAAAGGAGCTCGAGACCATCAAGGAAAAAACTTTTCAGATCGTAGGTCACGAGTTTAATCTGTCTTCCACGCAGCAGCTCCAAAAAGTTCTCTTTGAAGAGAGGGGGCTTAAACCGGGGAAGAAGATCAAGACAGGTTATTCCACCGATGTGGCAATTTTGGAAGAGCTTGCACGTGAAGACGAAGTCCCTGCCCTGATTCTAAGGCATAGAACCCTTTTAAAGCTAAAGTCCACCTATGTTGATGCACTTATAGAGCAGGCGGACAGTGCCGGGAGGATACATACCAACTTTGTTCAAACAGGAACCGCAACGGGAAGGCTTTCAAGCAGGGAGCCGAATTTGCAGAATATCCCTATAAGGGTCGAAGAGGGGCGGCGTATAAGGGAGGCCTTTATCGCAGGTCAGGGTAATGTCCTAATTTCTGCAGATTACAGCCAGATTGAGCTTGTGGTACTTGCCCATCTGTCAGGGGATAAAAACCTCATCTCCGCATTTAAGGAGGGGGGTGATATTCATGCCCGCACCGCCTCTTTAATTTTTGCAATTGACGAAAAGGAAGTTTCCCCCGAGCAGCGCCGTATTGCAAAGACAATCAACTTTGGAGTCATGTACGGCATGAGCTCCTTCCGTCTTGCAAACGAGCTGGAAATTTCCCGAACCGATGCCGCCGCCTTCATCGAAGCCTATTTCAAAACATATTCGGGGGTTAGAAAGTATATCGAAAGTCTTATAAAGAAGACCGAAGAGACCGGCTTTGCATATACCATACTTGGACGCAGGCGCCTGATAAATGCAATAAACTCGGCAAACAAAACCGAGAAGGCCGGTGCAGAGAGGGTCGCTGTGAATACCCCCATCCAGGGATCGGCAGCCGACATCGTAAAAACCGCAATGCTCAAATTAGACCTTGCCCTAAGTAAGGCAAAAAGCCCTGCACGGCTCCTCCTTCAAGTCCATGATGAGCTCATCTTCGAGTGTCCCAAGGACTCTGCCAATGAGACTGCCGATTTAATAAGGAAGGAAATGGAGTCTGCCGTGAAACTAAGCATTCCCCTAAAGGTGAATGTTGAAATAGGGAAGAGCTGGGGCGACTTCCATTAAGTGGATTCTGCCGGAGGGATTGATAAAACCCGATTGCTATACCATAATTAAACCATGAAACGAAAAATTATAGCTATTATCCTAGTTTTATGCGGGATGACAGTCTTTGCCCAGGGCAGGGATATGTCATACTTTTATGAGGAGCTAACCAGGTCTCCTGCGACATTCCTCCACCGTCTTGAAACGCTGGAAGCCGTTCGGGATGCCAATATTACGGGAATTGGCGATTTCTACCTCGATGCTTTAAGATTTATGATTACCCAACTTCCCAATATCCATTCTCTGGAAGACAGGGAAAATGTTGAAGCAGCTCTGACCATTCTTGCAAGGGGGCTTGCCGCAGAGGTACATACTGCCGCGGCGCCCGAGCTGTGGCAAATTGTGCAGTTTGCCGATGTCGTTCATTCCCATAACGAGGGCCATTTAATGCAGGAAGCCCTTTTGGCCCTTGGGCAGGTGGGTGATCCCACTTATGTCCAGCATATTGCCCTGCGCCTCGATAATTTTAATACGGATATCATTACCGATGTTGAAACAAGGCGAAGAGTGCAAAGAGCGGTAGTAGGCTGTATTAATGCACTTGAGACTCTGGGCGATGCCGCAGGTTATAGGTCTGTCTTCTTTGCCTCAATGGGCTGGTATGACGGTTCGATAAGGACCATGGCCCGAAATGCCCTTCCGACCCTGCTCGATGATCCTGCCGATATAATTATCGAAATTATCAGGGACGGCTCCATAGTCCCCGCTATAAAGTACGAGGCTTTCAGGGCAATGCTCGAGACAAATGCCCCGGGCGAATCGAAGGCAAGGGTTGCTGCGACTGCCCTTAATACCGGTTGGACCCAGCTTGCCACCGACCCGAATAATCAGAGGATTATGAGGGAAATGCGCATGGCAGCGATTGATACCATCAGGGACTTTGGTGCCACCGAAGATTCAGTGTATGTAAATCTGCGCAGGTCCTACGATAATAACTATGTGAGCGTGGCTCCGGATTATGACGAGATAAGAAGGACCATCGGTGCCCTCTCTGCACTTGCTGATGATCAGGCTGTGAACATTCTTTTAGATGCCCTTAGGGAGCTCAATACAAGAAGGCGGCTTGGCCCCTGGCGCACAAATAGGGAAAGGCAGATATTCGGCTGGGTGCTTGTAGCAGTAGGAGCGACAGGTACATCTAATCTGGAAATGAGAACTCTGCTTACGACGATCTCTCGCTCGGACGAGTATACGGGCATAGAACAGGGCTGGGCCAGAGACGCTCTAAACAGGCTGGGGAACTAGAATCTTATAACACCTTTTGGGTGTTATAAGATTATTCGGCAAGGATTTTCAATACCTGATCCGAGGATTTGGCGTTGAGGATCTCTTGCCTTTTTTCTGCGCTCTTGAAAAGAAGGCTTATTTCAGCAAGAAACTGGAGATGAGGTCCTGTCTTTTCCACCGGAGAAAGAGTCATTATGAAAATCCTACAGGGTTCGTTATCCAGGGTGTCAAATTCCACAGGTGAATCTGAAATCCCGATACAAGCCACGAGGTCATTAATGGTGGGAGTTTTCCCGTGAGGAATTGCGATCCCATGCTTCATGCCTGTCGACATTTTCATCTCGCGCTCGATGATAGCGTTATAAGCCGCCTCCCTGTCATCGATTTTTTTGGCTGCAACGAGGATGTCGAGCAGTTCGTTAATGACTTCTTCCTTTGTCGTGCCTTTTAAGTTGAGGCAGATCGTTTCTTTGGTTAGTACAGTTTTAAGATTCATGGTTCCAGTGTAAGGCCGCCTTGCCGAAAAGTCAAGAACTATTGTTCAGAACTATTGACTAGGATTAGTTATGCAATATGATGATAACCGAATTTTCCACAGATTAAGTCTCCTTGTCGGCCCGGATGCTCTAAAAGCTCTATGGGAAAGCAGGGTAATGCTGATCGGCCTTGGAGGGGTCGGCAGTTGGTGTGCAGAGGCTCTTGTCCGCTCGGGCATTGGAAATATCACAATAGTGGATTATGATACTGTCTGTTTGAGCAATACCAACCGTCAGATACAGGCCTTAAATGATACAATAGGCCGTTTAAAGGCTGAAGTCCTTGCAGAACGCTTAAAATGCATAAGCCCCGAGTGTAATATCATCCCAATTACTGAAACTTTTTCAAAACATAATACAGAAAAATTTAATATTGATGATGCTGATTATATTATTGATGCAATTGATAGCTTAGAGTCCAAGCTTGACTTAATTGAAACAGCTTTTTCTCACGGAAAACGGCTTTTTTCTTCTATGGGGATGGCCTTTAAGCTCGATCCCACCCAAATAAAGGTGCAGGATATATGGAACTGCAGCGGCTGCCCCCTCGCCCGCTTGGTTCGCCACGGCCTTAGAAAGCGCGGCTTTACCGGCACTTTCCCCGTGGTGTACAGCCCCGAAGTTCTTCCGAAAAAGGACCTCCCCGATGAGGAGCCCGATTATACGGAGAGGGGCACGGGCAGAAGGCCCCTTGGCAGTGCAATGCCTGTTACCGCCGCCGCAGGGATGACCCTTGCGAGCCTTGTCATAAGGGACATTGTAGGCACCTACAACAATGAGTAAGAACCGTTTCCTCCGCAGAGCGGGAGCACCCCTAATCGTGCAGAAGCTTGCCGCAAAGGCCGTCTTTGAACAGCGGTTAATCGAGCCGGGAGATCGCATTCTGATAGCCGCCTCCGGGGGAAAAGACTCAACGGTCATGGCTATCACCCTATCAATGCTCAAAACTTCCCTTAAATTTGACTACGAGCTTAGCGCAATCCATATCTCAAGCGATTTCTGTGCATGCTGCAAGAAACTTGACCTTAAAACCCTCCTCGAAAGAAGGGGCATCCCCTTCACAGACCTCTTTGTGCCGATCATCGGGAGGCTCAAAGAGGGGAGGAAAATGAACTGCTATTGGTGCTCCACCCAGAGGCGTATGGAGCTGATAAAGTACGCAATGGAAAACGGCTTTAATAAAATCGCTCTCGGGCATCATCTTGATGATATAATCGAGACCTTTTTCATGAATATGACCGCTAAAAGCGAATTATCAACAATGCCGATGATAATGACTTATCGTAAATACCCAATCAAAATAATTCGCCCCCTCGGCTACCTTGAAGAGAGGCAGATTATTGCATGTGCAGACGAAATGGGCATTCTAAGTGCCGTATGCACCTGTCCTTTTGGTGCGAACTCAAAGCGGAGGGACATGCGGGAGCGAATCGAGGCATTTACCGGGGGTTCCGGCGCAGAAAAACGCCGGATTCTGGCGGCTCTTTCCGGTCAGGGTCTTTTGCATATTGATTGATCAGCATAATCAAGGCTTCCTGGCTCATATCAAGGTGATACCTCATTGCCTTCTCCGCCTTACTGGGCTTTTTCTCTTCAAGGGCATGAATGATGGGCAGGTGCTGCCTGTGCCTATAGTCCGGCGATAGGACTGTTGCGTGAATCTTCTCCAGATGCTTCTTCCAAGAGACATTCAACCTATTGTGAAGGTCAGAAATGACCGGATTTCCCCAAAAACTTATTATCAACTGTTCGAAATCAAGGCCGGGATGTTTTAATGTATCGGTATGGCCTTCCTGATAGTATATAAGCCTTTTATATTCTTCGTTTTCATGCTCCCAAAGGAGCTTTATCTGCTCCGGTGTGATTAATCCTGCAACCTGACGCACGCAATAGGGTTCTATCATGTTTCGGACATCAAGCATGTGGTTAACAATCGTTAGAATGTCCTGATAATTACCTGTATCCGGCCCGCGAAAGTATTTATAGACGGACTCGTTAAAAACTTCGACAAAGATCCCGCTTCCCTGCCTTATACGGACAATCCCGTTCGTTTTAAGGCTGTGAAAGGCCTCGCGCAGGCTGGTACGGCTTATCCCGAGTTTCTGGCAAAGGATTCGCTCGGTGGGAAGCTTGTCCCCGCTCTGCAAATTTTCCTCTTTGATTAACTGGAGCAGCTTTTGTATTGCAAGCTCGTTTACGAGGACCTTTTCCCTATTCTGTGTTGACAAGCCGGAGCCTCCATTTTATTGAACATCATTATATTGCCCATTAAGGTAATAATCAAGAAAAACAAAAAAAATCCTTGACAGCTTAATAAAATGCCCCTTAAGATAAAAGAACTATTGGTAATACCAATTTGATCAAAAAGAATTTTTGGTAATACCAATTGCATTAATCACTTGATGGAGGAGTTATAATGAAGATTGTCGACATTAAAGTTCTCCCCGTAAATGCATTTCTTTATGTAAAGGTAATTACTGATGCAGGCATTTACGGAATCGGAGAATCCGGTGCCTGGGGGTTTCTTAATGCTTCGGCTGAGGCAGTAGAAACCTTCAAGACTTATCTTATTGGCAAAGACCCGCTATTGATCGAGCACCACTGGCAGTATATGTACCGCTGCTTTCACTTTAGAGGGGCCGCCATTATGGGTGCATTGTCAGCAATTGACATTGCCCTTTGGGATATAGCCGGGAAGCATTATGGCGTGCCGATTTATAAGCTCGTAAACGGTCAGTGCCGTGATAAAATCCGCACCTACTACCATGTGGACGGTGGGACCACCGAAGAGCTGGTTGAAAATTGCAAAAAGGCTAAGAAAGAAGGGTATAGCGCCATAGGGCACCTCTCGCCCTTCCTTGACGAGCCTCGAAGCCGCCCCTGGTACGAAAGCTACGCCACAATGATAAACGAGGCCGTAGACCGCGTCCGCCTTATTCGCGAGGCTGTCGGTGATGAAGTAGACCTCTGCCTTGAGCTGCACCGTCGCATGAAGCCCGGGGAAGCAATAGCTTTTGCCCAAAAGGTCGCACAGTACACACCCTTCTTCCTTGAAGACCCGATTATCCCCGACAACCTCGATGATATGGCCTGGATTGCAGACCACAGCCCTGTGCCTATTGCAACAGGTGAGCGTCTGCATACGATTCAGGAATTCCAGATGCTGCTCAAGCGCAATGCCATTTCCTACGCACGAACCAGTGTCTGCGTCTGCGGCGGTATCTCGGGAGCGCGGAAGATCGCCCATGTTGCAGAGGCAAATGGAGTATTAATCGTACCGCATAACCCATTGAGCCCGATAAGCACAGTGGCCTGCCTGCAGGTGGCGGCCTCGGTTGAAAACTTCGCAATTGCCGAGATGCCTGACCATGCGGCTATCTCTGCCACAGAGCGTTACACGAGTACAGATACCATGGACCAAAAGTCTTTCAGCCAGTTGGACATGGTTACCTGGGTTCCCAAAGTGGAAAACGGCTTTGCCGTACTGCCCGAAACCCCCGGCCTTGGCATAGACCTTGTGGAAGATGCCGAGAAGAAGTTCCCGTTTAAACGGCGTGCAATAAATACAAGATTGCATGCTGATGGTTCCATCGTGGACCAATAGGAGGAAACATGAGTAATGATTCAGCAGCACTGGGTAAATCCTCAGGCTTTCAAATTTATAATATGCCCCTGCCGGTATATGCTGCCGTATTTGCAGTAGTAATGATTGCATCGTATCTGAATGTAATCCCTGCAGGCATGATAGGCGGTTTTGCGCTTACGATTACAATCGGCGCATTCTTTAACGAAATTGGAGCAAGACTGCCCATCGTAAAAACCTATTTTGGCGGCGGCCCCATCATCGTAATTTTTGGCTCTGCTGCCCTTGTTTATTTCGGTATTTTAAATACAAGAACTGTCGGCATAGTTGATACGATTATGAGGGGCGGAGGTCTATTGGACTTTGTTATAGCCGCCCTTATAACCGGAAGTATTCTAGGTATGAACCGTAAGCTGCTTGTTAAGGCAGTCTTTGGCTATATACCTGCGATTATTGGCGGTATAATCGTTTCCTTCGGGCTTGTCTTCATATTCGGTGCAATTTCCGGGTACGGCGGGGTAAATGCCATGCTGATGATCGCAGTTCCCATCATGGGCGGCGGTATGGGCGCAGGCGCAGTTCCCCTTTCCCAGATTTATGCTGCACAGAGCGGCCTTACTCCCGAGAGCATGCTTGCGATCATGGTTCCTGCTGTTGCCCTTGCAAATGCCCTTGCAATTATTGCAGGTGCCTTGCTTGATACAATCGGGAAAAAGTATCCGAAGCTTAGCGGCAACGGGCAGCTCATGCAGGGCTTCTCAAACGAAAATGCCCAAAGCAAAGACGACATTAAAGATGATAGTCTTCCTCTGACAGTCGGAAACCTCGGAATGGGCTTACTTCTATCGGTTGCCTTTTACTGTCTTGGAACGATAATCGGGAGATTCATCCCCGGTCTCCATCCATACGCCTGGATGATCATCATGGTAGCCGTTGTCAAGGTAGCCGGCATTCTGCCAAGCAGGGTAGAGATTGCATGCAGCCAGTGGTTCCAGTTTGCAATTGCCAATTGGACCATCGTAATTCTCTGCGGTATTGGTATTGTATACACCGATCTTAACGACGTAATTGCAGCCTTCAGCCCCACTTACCTGTTGCTCGTCTTTATAACTGTCCTTGGCGGAATACTTGGTGCGGGTCTTGTAGGAAGACTTGTAAGGTTCTACTTCGTGGAATCTGCAATTACAGCAGGTCTTTGTATGGCGAATATGGGCGGCACAGGAGACGTGGCCGTTCTTTCAGCAGCAAAGCGCATGCCCTTAATGCCCTTTGCTCAGATTTCTTCTCGAATCGGCGGCGCGATAATGCTGCTGTTGGCGAGTATGCTTGCAAGGATCTTTAACCTTGGAGGTTAGGCTCTAAACTCCTGTCTTCTGCCTCATGAGCGGCTTGATGCCCCCTGCAGATAAAATCGCAAGGGCATGCTCGCTCATGGGGGGGCAGGAGAGGGTTTCCCCGCTTCCCTTTACTATAATTTCACCCTTAATAATATCTACTGAAATTTCATCCCCGTTTTTAATCTTTTCTCCGATATTCGAGCATGTTATTAGAGGCAGGCCAAGGTTGATGGCATTCCGGAAGAAGATTCGGGCAAAGGATTCTGCAATCACGACACCTGCGCCCATATTTAGAAGGGCGATTGCAGCATGCTCCCTTGAAGAGCCGCAGCCAAAGTTACTTGCGGCAATTATGATGCCGTTTTTGGGGAATTTCTCTGCTATGCCGGGGTCTACGCCAGAAAGGCAGCGCTTTCCGATTTCTACCGGGTCTGTAATTTCAAGGAATCTTCCGGGGAAGATCTGATCTGTGTCTATGTTTTTTCCAAGCACCAGGGCTTTGCTGCTGAATTTTGTTTCCATTTTTTTCTCCATTTTAATAAATGATAGCCTAGAGCAGAGTCCTTGGGTCTGTGATCTTTCCCTTTAGAACCGAGGCTGCAACCATTGCAGGGGAGGCAAGGAAAATATTTGCGCCGGTACTTCCCATGCGGCCGGGGAAATTCCTGTTGGATGCGGTAATGCAGACTTCATCCGGGGCAATCACCCCCTGATGTGCCCCAAGGCATGGGCCGCAGCCGGGTGTTGAAAAGGTTGCCCCTGCTTCCATCAAATCTTGAATATAGCCGGCTTTCATTGCATCCTGCATCACTTCCGAGGAAGCGGGTATTACGACAAGTCTTACATAAGTCGGGAGCTTTTTACCCTTAAGAATTCCGGCAGCGTCCGCAAGGTCTTCGAGCCTTCCTCCGGTACAGGCCCCGATAAAGCCCTGGTTCACTTCTAAATCCGGGGCTTGCTCGATTGGTACCACATTGTCAACACTGTGGGGCAGGGCAATTTGCGGGGAAAGTTTTTCGATTTCGAAGGTGTGGGACTCGGAGTAGGCGTAGCCGGGGTCTGTGGTTTGGACTTCGAAGGGGCGGACTGCCCGTTTTTTTACCCAGTCCAGCACAGCGGCGCTTGGGTGGATGTAAGCAGTCTTTGCGCCCATTTCCACGGTCATATTGCAGAGCACCATTCTGCCCGAGAGGTCAAGGCCTTCGATATAGGAGCCCGTGAAGTCAATTGCCTTATACACGGCCCTATCAGCCTTTAGCTTACCCAAAACATGCAGAATTACGTCCTTGGGATAGACCCCTTTGGGAATTTGCCCTTCGATACGAACTTCGATGATTTCGGGAACCCTGAACCATAATTCCCCCGTGATCATTATCGTGGCCAAATCCGTGGCTCCCACCCCTGTACCGAAGGACCCGAAGGCGCCGTGGGTGGTGGTGTGCGAGTCGGTCGCAACGATGATCATTCCCGGGTAGATTAGGCCTGCTTCGGCCATCACCTGATGGCATACACCCGTATTTACATCAAAATGATAGTTCAACTCTTGCTCAATCGCGAATTCCCGCATTTTTTTGTGGATTTCTGCGGTTTGGATCGTATTTGCAGGAGCATAATGGTCAAAAACGAAGGCAAGGCGGGACTTATCCCAGACCTTTTTACCCCCCATCTCCCAAAAGGAATAGACAGTTTGCAGGTAAAGGTCGTTAATTTCTGCAAAATCGACTTTTGCATTTACTATTTCACCTGTTTTTACCTCTTTCAGGCCGCTCGCCTTTTGTAGGATTTTTTCCAGTGCGTGCATATTCATCATACCAATTTACCCCATCTTATCGATCCTGTCTATATTTCTTTTTTTTAATGCGTTATATTGAAAGCTAATCTCTTTTGTACTAAAATATATGGTGGAGGGGTATTTTTAGGAGGCTCTAGATGAAAAGGCTTAGTGCTTTTGCTTTTACATTAATGATATTGGCGTTTGGTTTGATTTTTGTTACATGCGAACCTACCAGCGTTTCAAATCCTCATGTCCCGTTAACGGGGATAAGTATAAGCCCTCCAAGGCCTGTCATGGTTATAAACCGGACTCCGCAGCCTATCCAGGTGGTTCTAACACCTCCAAACGCTACAGACCCCGGTATCACTTGGTCTATTACCCCTGAAGATTCTAATGTTATAAGACTGGAAGGTACGGGCAATACCAGAACCATATACGCACAGGAAGTGGGAGTAGTGACCATTACAGTGCGCAGCAGCTCCGGTTTACAGGATTCCAGTGTCATAAGAGTCGAAAATTCAATACCGGTTACTTCCATCACTGTTGAACCGACCAGTATTACGGACCTTCAGGTCGGTACTACGAAGAGCATTGTTGTGACAGCACTCCCGGTTGATGCAACGAATTCTGTTACTTGGAGTACCAGTGACTCGAATATAGCGTCAGTGTCTACTACAGGTGTGGTCACAGGCCTAAGACCGGGTAGTGCAATAATAAGAGCGACCAGTACAGAAGACACGAATCTTACGGGCACTGTGAACGTGACGGTGATCCCGAACGCGAATGTCCCGCCGGTACCGGTTATGGATATATCACTTTGGGTGGAGAGGTTTACGGATACGAATGATCCAACGGTGCCTATTATATCTCGATTTGATTATCCAAATCCTCTGGTAGCGAACCCTTTAGGTACGTCATTAAACCCATTTAATTTAACTAACCCACCACATTATATTGTTCTATACAGGGGCTATACGTTAGATATTCATTTTGCTGTCGGCCCCGGTGATGCTACTGATAAAGTTGTCAGAGTAGAACCGTTAAGCTCCGGTATTGCCAGAGTGGACAGTCAAACTAACACGATGGCTACTATAAGAGGAATGCAATTGGGAATAGCTCGCTTTAGGGTATACAGTGAATCAGACCCTACAGTTGAAGTGTTTTTTCAGATTGAGGTAAGGCCGCCTGAAAGGGTAAGGGAAATTAGTTTATTAAGGTTAGTACGTACATTATCAGAACCTAATGGCTTTCCACTACAAGCAGCTTTTGCCGGTTATACTCCTACCGGTCCCATCCTTATGCCGGATCGTTTTGGCTTAACCCAAGCAGGTTATTTAACACTTGGAACAACACCTGAAACAAATACCGGAAGAGTACGAGCTCATTTATCTGAAGTTGGTGGTTCAGTTCCTGCAACGAATTTAGGTGTAACGATACAGGTTCGAACTATTAACAATGTTCCTGTGGACAATGTATCAGTTCGAATTATTGATACACATCAGGACTTGGGATGGGTTATACTGGAAGTAACTGCCGCTTCTAATGGCGGAACAGCATTACACCCCAACCGTTTGGTAAAAATTACTGTAACAAGTGTAGACATGCCAAGTGTTTCAACCGATCTCTTTATACGTGTTCTACAGTCGCTTACCAGTATTAGTATCCCTAATACTGTCAATCTTACTCAAGATGCACAAGCTGAAGTCCTTGCCACTTTAGTCCCTTCTAACGCAGACATAAGAACAGTTAACGGATGGAATTGGGGCTTATATCAGGCAGGTAACAATACTCCTGTTTATGATAGTCATGGAATTCAAATTCATGAAGCCGATGTTAATCCTGCTCTTTTATATGCTCAGCCGACGGCTGAGTCACAAGATGCAGATATTCTTAGATTAAGAGCAACAGTTCTTGATTATTTTTCTGATATACCAAAGACATCGAACTGGACGACCACTATTCAAGTTTCTGAGCCTTAATAAAGAAAGCCGGAGGGAAAATCCTCCGGTTTTCCACTTTATCCCCCTATCCCTTCTGCACCGGTTAACCTTGACGATCGGAGTCAATGTGAGCAATAATTACCCCATGAGCCGACTGTCATTTAAGACTCACTGCATCAAACTGTACGCAGATCGCAAATCCATGCCGAGCAATGAAGTGTTCAAGTTGTTCGAGAAAAACGGCATCCTCCGGATGCTTGACGAAGACTACGACATTCCGTAGGAGAGCAGGCAGCCCTAAATCTCCCAAACAGGGATGGAAACAACCTCGCGGGACAGGGGCATACGCTCTTTTTTTAGACAGATAATGGCTCCAAGGCCGATTTTCTTTTTTAGTTTTTCTAACTCCTTAAAGCTCCTATAATCATTTGATCCGGGGTTTGCTGACTTTTTTATTTCTATCGGGTAAAGTGTTCCATTTTCTTCAAAAACAATGTCAATTTCATGCTGGTTTGCATCGCGGTAAAAAAAGATCTTGGGCTCTCTTCCATTATGATAATATGATTTTAGAATTTCTGCCACAACGTATGTTTCAAGTATTGAGCCTGACATGGCACCTGTCATTAATGACTCGGGTGTCAGCCATTTTGTTAGGTATGCACATAAGCCGGTATCAAGAAAGTACATCTTTGGCGTTTTTATAATCCGTTTTGTAACATTGGGTGAATATGGATGCAATAAAAATACAAGCCCTGACTTTTCCAGTATTCCCATCCATACTTGCGCCGTTTTTACATCAATACCTATGTCACGGGCAATATTAGTGTAATTTAGTAATTGACCTGTAAGTGAGGCAACAACACAAATGAAATCAAAAAACTGCAGAGGCTTCTCCAATTTATGGAAATCCCTCACATCTCTCTCAATATATGATTTGACATAGGAGGAATAATATCGCTCTCGCTCAATGCTCCTGTTTACAAAAGGCTCGGGCATACTGCCTTCCCAAATATAGCTATAGACATCATTTATATTAAGCTTCTTTCCGTTCCGGGATTTATCTATTGCCGGTAAAAATGGTGTGCTATGGAAAGGCTCTTTAATTTTTTCTCGGTAGGATAAACCCATTAAATCCAGAATTGCAATACGCCCGGCAAGTGATTCTTGCACACCCTGCATTAAGGTGTATTTCTGTGAGCCGGTTAACCAGAATGCGCCTTTATGTTCGCGGTTTTCATCTGCATATATTTTTATATACGGAAACAGTTCCGGAGCGTACTGGATTTCGTCTATTGTTATGGGAGGAGGATATTGCTGTAAAAACAACTCAGGGTCTGTTTGTGCAAGTTTCTTAGCTTCCAAATCGTCAAGAGTAACATAATTCCGCGGTGCCTTTTTCGCCATATTTCTTAACAGTGTGGTTTTTCCTACCTGTCTTTGCCCTGTTAATAATAAAACACGAAAACTTTTTGCTGTTTTTTCGATTATATGCATTAAGGTTCTGTCTAAGTCCGGCATATCTTCTCCTCGATTTTGTATGATATGGAATCTAACTCCGGATCATACAAATTGTATATTATTATTAATTACCCTGTCAAGTTCTATTCATCTTTTCAGGATTTGCATGTACAATAGGCGATAGGAGGAAGATCATGTCAGTTCACATTACAGCCAAGCCCGGGGAAGTTGCCGAAGCTATTTTGCTTCCCGGAGACCCCCTCAGGGCCAAATTTATAGCAGAGAATTTTCTTGAAAATGCCAAGCAATACAACGAAGTCAGGGGCATACTTGGCTATACCGGAACATATAAGGGTAAACCTGTTTCTGTTCAGGGAACGGGAATGGGTATCCCGTCCATTTCGATCTATGTTAATGAACTTTTCCGTGAGTATGGCGTAAAAAGAGCCATACGGGTGGGAACGGCAGGCTCAATACAGGAAAGCCTGAAATTGAGGGATCTGGTAATTGCCATGAGTGCCTGCACCGATTCCGGAGCCAACAGAATTCGCTTTGGTGGCAGGGACTTTGCCCCCACAGCCACCTTTTCACTTGTTAAAAAGGCCTGGGAAGTAGCAGTCGAGCGCGGCTGGAAACCGGCAGTCGGCCCGATAATCTCCTCGGACATGTTCTATACCGAAAACCCCGATGAATGGAAGCTCTGGGCAAAGTTCGGCGTCCTTGCCGTGGAAATGGAAGCAGCAGAACTCTATACCCTCGCCGCCAAGTACGGCAGGGAATGCCTGTGCCTGCTCACAATTTCAGACAGCCTCATAACCCACGAAGCCACCACCCCTGAGGAACGACAGACCACCTTCACAAAGATGATGGAAGTGGCCCTGGAAACGGCTATTTCGTAGGTTAAACAAGTGGCGCCATATATGCGTCATATATGACACATATATGCTGTCACTATTGATTATCCGCCCCAAGGAACTGACTGTCATGCCCCGGGTTTGCCTATACTGGACTTTGCCCTCATTTTATGGTATAAAAACCTTGTATTATTTCAGCCCGGATGGTGGAATTGGTAGACACGCTAGTTTCAGGTACTAGTGCTCGCAAGGGTATGGAAGTTCAAGTCTTCTTCCGGGCAAAATAAGTGGTATGAACCGAGAGTATTGAGCAGGGTCAGTTAGTGGGCGAAATAAATATAGAAATCCGGAAAATGCTTGATATCAGAAAAGAAGGGTATATCCACGACCCAAATTTAATCTTGGTAGATTATAATAGGGAAGTCGCCGATTTAAAGGGTTACCATGGGCGTGAATTACTGGAATTGCTTCAAAATGCTGTTGACGAGCTTGATTCTACGAAAGATAAATCCATTAAAATTGAACTGGATAAAAATGTTCTTTCATTTTCCAATAATGGGAATGTGTTTACTAAAGAGGGAATAAGGTCTCTTTTATATTCTAATCATAGCCCTAAATACGATAAGCATCACTATATAGGTAATAAGGGGACCGGATTCCGCTCAGTATTAAATTGGTCTGATAAAATTAAGATTTATAGCGGAGAGCTTTCTATTGAGTTTTGCCCCGAGAACGCTGCTTCTCTTTTAGCTGAATTTAAGAAAAATGATAATGTTCAGAAACACATTGCAGAAAACCCCTTCCCTGATTTGAAGGTTGCAACCCTTGCTGCTCCTAAGTTTATTGAAAACATTAATGAAAAGGCATTTGATACAATTATTGAACTAAGTATTAGAGATGATATGCTGGACAATGTCCATGAGCAGATAAAAGAGTTAAATTCTACCACGATGCTTTTTCTCGATAAACTGGAGCATTTAACGATAATATGTGATGGTCATAAAACAGAATATCATAAGAAAATTAGCAGAGAGACAGAGGAAATAAGCAATATTACTCTGGAAACTTATATAAACGGCAGTAAGACAGAAGACAATGAAAATTGGACATTAATCAATCGTAATGGTAAAATAAACGAAAGCTTTTTCTCAATATCAGTTGCATATAAACCGGATATGTCTGTGCAACCTACTGCTATTTATAGTTATTTTAAAACGGAAGTCTCTTTCCCGCTACCGGTATTGGTACATGGTACTTTTGATCTGGATGCCTCCAGGAATCATTTAACTAAGTCAGATTTGAATAAAGATGTCCTTAAAGAAATACTAAAGTTAGTGGTTTATGTGGCAAAGGAAATATCAAGTAAAGCCATAGACTATGATGCACTCAAACTTCTGGCCTTGCGATCGGATTTTCCTATCGAATTATCATGGGCAAAATTGGAAGATTTTTATTTTGATGCAATAGCCGAAAGCAATCTGTTTCCGACAGTAAACGATAAATATATGACTTTTATGCAGGGCCCAAAATTATATGAAAATAAAATTTCATATTATCTAAATGGTGAAAAGTTTAATGATCTTTTACAGTATACGAATGATACTGATATAATCAATATAATTAAGAATTTGGCAAATAGATTCGAAATAAAATTGAAGTATGAATATGATCATATCACAGCAGCAATTAATGAAATTTTACCCGGAAAAAACTTAAATGAACGTGCGTCGCTTTGCCTTCTTTTTATTGATGAGTACGGACCCTATATCAGAGTAAATAGGCACTATCCGAAATTTATTCTTGATTCATCCGGTAAAGCAATAGACATAGGCAGAAGGGTGTATATCCCACCGGAGAGCAAAACCGATACTTTCCCTCAGCCTCCGAGATTTACTCGTTTATCTCTTATGAATAAGGATTTGGTTAATAGTTTCAAGACTGCTCTGGGAGAATCATTTACTTCGCGTGATCTTGAAAGGAAATTGTATGATCTTAATGTAAGAGAGTATAACCTTACAGAATTAATCAGAGGTTCTATTACAGCATTAAATAATATGAAAGATAAAAGGATAGAAAAATGCGGGGATTTTATTCAATGGTTATGGAAAATATATAAAACTTCACAATTATCCAGGATTAATTTGCAATCGGAAAGCATAAATATTCCGATAGTAACTCGCAATAATACAATAAGAAGTGCGGACACTCTATACTTTGGAAAGGAATATCTTAAAAATATAACGGATAAACTTCTAAATAATATGGATGAGTTATTTGTGGCTCCTCCCGGTATTTTTAATGTGCAGGAGTCTGAAATTCATACTTTCCGTGACTTTTTAGCAAAACTGGGCGTTGCAGAATCCCCGCGAAAATTTATGGCTAGTTTTAAGCCTTCAGAAGAATATGTAAAACAAATTATTAAGGATTTTCAGTATCCTATAGAAGCACAGGATAATATACTAAATAATGTTGATGAAGCAAGAAAGGCTGATATTTTTAGTGTTTATGTAAATAAAATTGAGCATTTGGAAATAATCCTTGATAAAGCCCGTACTCAACATATAATCGAATGGCTTGAATCTGACAGAGATGTATATGAACTTGCAACTGCCGGCTATGAAAAATACTTGTCCGGTTACGGCTTTCTTACCATAGGAGGACAACAAAATGGCCGAAGATTTTCAGGTGATAAGCTGTCTTGTTTTACACGTTTTACTTTTTTAAATAGCCGCTGGATTGAAATAGAAGGCGAGCGATTTTCACCCGCAAGCTGCATATTGCAAGGCAATTCAGGCAAGTATTTTCAACCTTATGTGGTAACACCCGAATTTAAAAAATTTATTAAAAATAAGAATAAAGAAGCAATTGAAACTAATGAAATGAAAATGCTCCTTGCAAAAATAGGAGCGGCAGAAACATACGGTGATCTAAATTTAGATTCTTTGTATGGCCTTCTTATGCTCCTGCCTGAAAAAGATAAAAGCGGTGTGATAAGCAAGGCTGTCTATAAATCTGTTCTTGAAAAAAGAGGGGCCATAGAAATTGATAAAACTAGTCAAAATTACCAAGACTTTCTTACTAAAGGGAAGGTTTACTGCGATAATAAGAAGAAATACATGCCAATCCGGGAAGTCTATTATCTTACAGGTAGAACAATCAGTGAAATATTAACAAGCAAGTTTAATCTGATTGCAATTTCAGGAAGGAGAGAAAGTCAAGTAAATATAGAGCGCTATTTCGGAGTAAAACCTTTAAGAATTAAAGATCAGATTACCATTTTAGACCATAAAACACATGTATTTAATAAGAGTTTTAAGAGTGATTTTGAGAGTTTTAAAATTTATGCGAACTGTTATAGGGGCATTGACAATAGAAATACAAAAAGTCAGTCATTAAAAAACATGAAAATAGAATTATGTGAAGAAATCCATGCAAAGTATGAACAGGAAGAGTTTTATTTTGAAGATTATGCATTTATACAGGCGAAAGACAGAACAATTTTACTAAAGACACCCGGTAAAATCCGAGAGTTAAGTCAAGCCCGTTCGGACATATCTTTCCGTGCCTCTATAGCAGAGATAATTACTTCAACAATAGATATTCAAGATGAGAAGACTTTCTCGGATTTAAGAAGTATTTATGGTGAAAGTGAGAAAGGTAGGAAAGAATTAATTTCCCAGGACTTTGGTGACACAGACATTCTTGAAGAATCCAGAGCTATAATAGAAAAAACAAAAACTAATAAAGAAATGTTCATGGAAACATGCTCCAAAATTGGAGGCAAAATCATATTAAGTAAAATACGGATTCTTTCAGAGGGGATCGATTTTGAAAATATTAATACTCCCGGAAACTTTGAAATGCTAATTAATATTATGAATGTTCTGGGTGTCGATTTCCCCGAGTTTAACGATAAGTCAAATTTTGAAATTGATATGAGCCTGTATCATATTGAAATTTTTAAAGAACTTACAGAAGCTCAAAAGTCAGAATATAGAAATAAGCTGTACACATCTCTTGTTAAAGCAAACCTGGAACAGCAGGGACAATTTGTAGACAAATATGAGGCATTTGACGATTATGATTACTCGCCTGAGAACTCTGTATCATTTAATGTTAAAGAGAAGTTCTATTCGATTTGGGGCGATATTCTTTCAGGAGAGGCTGAGTATGACGCCGAATCGGAATGGATTAAGAATAAAGAATTATTCCTTGAAAAAAAGGAAGAAAAAATCGTAAATGATTTATTGGATAATAATTTTAATAATAGTCTCTTGTATTTTGGGAAAATAGAATTATTATCTAAGAAATATAACGAATTACTTGCTGAAAAGGAAAAACAGGATAAAAACAGTGAAGAATTATTGAAGGAAGATATTGTTGAACCTTTACCTATCGAAATAATAAGTACTACAATGGCACCTGAAACAGATCTTTCATCCGAGGCGCAGGAGCCCGGAAAAAGAGGCAGATCCGGGCGTAAAAGCAGTGATAGGGATAATGAGGCGTGGGGTGCTAAAGCTGAGAAGTTGGTTTATTATACATTTCTCAAAGAGTATACCGGTGTAAAATGGGAATCAGAAAATGCTAAAAAAAATAATGTTAATCCTGACGGGAGAAGCGGGCTCGGGTATGATTTAACGTATAAAAATGAAGATGGTGAAACTATTTATGTAGAAATAAAGTCAAATAAAAATAATTCTTTGGAATTTTCAATGACTCCAAATGAGCTGAATGTAGCAGAAAAAATCGGGAAAAATTATATAATTGCTCTTGTAATAAATGTTGAAAATAATGAAGAGAGAGCCATTAAAATACTACCGAATCTTTTTACTTATAATGAAGATGAAAACCGTTATTCAACCGAAAAATATAAATTATTTGCAGACAGTTATAATATTGTGTGTAAGCAAGTTTAATACTTTACTGTGATTGTTTCTTCTCCGGATTCAAGCAGAATTGAGTCTTTATTGAACCTAATATCGGTATATTCGGGTTTATACAGTATGCGCTTCTGCTTAATGCTGTAAATCCCATAAAGCTCGACAAGGTCATGAGGGCCTTGGCTCTCCGGGTCAATGCTGTACGGGTTTCGGAACACGATTAAGTCATCATTATAAATATAATAGTCCATATAATGGAAAATTGGCTCTACAATCCAATTGCCGCTATAATCAATTATTCCCCAGTTGCCGTTTTCCCAACCTCCAAAATGCGCCTTAAGATAAGATGATTCCCTGTCTTCTATGCCTGTATAGATGAAATTTTCTATTCTGTCAAACTTACATGGAATTACTTCATCTCCGGCTTTATTAATCCTCCCCCACAGTTGTTCGGCAGTCCAAAATTTATCGTCCCATTCTTTACGTCTTTCCCATTTACCTTTGGCAACATACGCCAATCCTCCGGAAAAATCATAGGCATAAATATATTGTGGGGCGATTATTTCCCGGCCGTTACTGTCAACATAACCCCAAATACCGGGAATGTCTTCATTCTCTGTATTTTCTAGGCGGATATACATTTGAGAGTTCTCAAAACTAACCGAAGAGACTCTATAAATCCCGTCTTTACAATCGCAGATTATTGCGTATTCTTTCTCGAAATTTGTCATTTTTCTGAATCCATTGATATTGGCTTAGGGCAGAACCCGAGGTCAGACCCTTCCTTGATTATGCATTTTTCACTCCTTTTAGTCAAAGGCTATTCCTGCTATAGTACACATTGAGGTATACCATGGAAAAACAAGCGGCAATAAAAGCAATTTGCGAAAATAAGACCACTCTCGGAATAGAGCTGGGTTCCACGCGTATTAAGGCGGTGCTGATTGACGACTGTTACTCGCCCTTGGCAACGGGCGGCTATGACTGGGAAAATCGCCTTGAAAATGGCTTTTGGACCTATAGCCTTGAGGATGTATGGGCCGGTTTACAGGATTGCTTTGAAAGCCTGGCTCTTGACGTTAAAAACCGTTACGACCTAACTCTCTCCTCGGTGGGAGCCATCGGTGTTTCCGCAATGATGCACGGATACCTTGCCTTTGATAAAGAAGGGAATCAGCTCACTGCCTTCCGCACCTGGCGCAATACGACTACCTCGGAAGCCGCCGGCATCCTTACCGAAAAATTTAATTTTAATATACCCCTACGCTGGAGTATTGCTCATCTATTTCAGGCCATTCTGAACGGGGAGAGTCATGTAAAGGATATTGCATTTCTTACCACACTTGCAGGTTATGTGCATTGGAAATTGACCGGCCTTAAGGTGCTTGGCATTGATGATGCATCCGGCATGTTCCCGATTGACACTAGGACTTACGATTTTAATACAAAGATGCTGGGGCAGTTTACCGAGACTGCAAAACCCAAGGGATTTGACCGGAACCTCGCAGAAATACTCCCAAAGGTGTTATGCGCAGGACAGGGCGCAGGAAACCTGACTCCCGAAGGGGCAAAACTGCTCGATAGGTCGGGCTCTTTAAAAGCGGGCATCCCCTTTTGCCCGCCTGAAGGGGATGCCGGCTCAGGGATGGTTGCGACTAACAGTGTTGCAGAGCGCTCAGGGAATGTCTCTGCGGGCACGTCCATCTTTGCGATGATCGTAATGGAAAAAGAATTATCAGCCTTGTATAAAGAGATAGACATTGTGACAACACCCTCGGGTAAGCCGGTTGCAGAGGTTCATTGCAATAACTGCACAACAGATATTGACGCATGGGTGAAACTGTTTGACGAGGTTACAGGTTTAACCGGCACGGAGATTCCCCGGGATTCCCTTTACAATGCACTTTACAATAAGGCCCTTGAAGCAGATGAAGACTGCGGCGGGATGTTATCATTTAACTATTATTCGGGTGAACATAATACCGGTATTGAAGATGGCCGCCCCTTGTTTGTACGGATGCCGGACAGCCGCTTTAACCTTGCAAACTTTATGAGGACCCTCCTTTTTTCTGCAATGGGCACATTAAAACTTGGAATGGATATTCTTGTCGAAAAGGAAAAAATAGCGATTGACAGCTTCCTTGGGCATGGCGGCCTCTTTAAGACTAAGGGTGTGGGACAGCGCCTTATGGCCGCTGCGCTCAATGCGCCTGTGATGGTCATGGAGGAGTCAGCAGGGGAAGGAGGTGCCTGGGGCATTGCCCTGCTTGCCGCATTCATGCTGCACGGGAAAGGCACTCTCGAACAGTTCCTTGCAGAAAAGGTCTTTGCGGGCAGAAAGGGGACACAGGTTAAACCTGACCCGATAGATGTTGAAAGCTTTAAGATTTTTATGGAAAGATATAAAAACGGATTAGAAATTGAAAGGGCTGCAGAAAAGAGCTTAAGGAGATAAATTATGAATCTAAAAGGTTTCGAGTTCCGGTTTATTGTCGGGAGTCAGGATCTTTATGGGGATGAAACCCTAAGAAAAGTTTCAGAACATGCCAAAATAATGGCTGATGAGTTTAACGCCGATCCGACAATTCCCTGTACTGTGGTATTAGAACCGACAGCAATAACACCGCAAACAATTCGCCGTCTTTTTGAAGAAGCAAATGCGGCAGAAAATTGTGCAGGGATTATCACCTGGATGCATACTTTTTCGCCTTCCAAGATGTGGATTAACGGTCTTAATGTAAATCGCAAGCCGCTTCTGCATTTACATACTCAATATAATCGTGACATTCCCTGGAGTTCGATAGACATGGATTTCATGAATCTGAACCAGAGTGCCCACGGAGACAGGGAGCACGGGCATATCCACGCAAGGATGCGCCTGCCCCGCAAGGTGGTGGCAGGCTTCTGGAAGGACGGGGAGCTCAGGCGCAAGATTGGAGTGTGGATGCGCGCCGCTGCAGCAAGGCACGAGGGGCATAGCTCGGTGGTGGTGCGCATTGGAGACAATATGCGAGAAGTCGCTGTTACAGAAGGTGATAAGGTTGAAGCTCAGGTTAAGCTCGGCTGGCAGGTAAATACATGGGGTGTCGGCGATCTTGCAGAGCGTTATGCGCAAATCAAGGAACATGATGCCGAGCACCTTGTTGCAGAGTATAGCCATCACTATGATCTGCCTCCTTCCTGTCAAAATCCGGGCCCGTCAAGGAATACCGTAATTGAGCAGGCAAAGATCGAGCTTACCCTAAGGGGTTTACTTGAGTCCGAGAAGGCAGGCGCTTTTACTACGACCTTCCAGGATCTCCACGGGCTTCCTCAGCTTCCGGGGCTTGCATGTCAAAATCTGATGCAGCACGGTTATGGTTTTGGCGCCGAAGGCGACTGGAAGCAGGCAATGCTCGTCCATTCGGCAAAGGTGATGGCGCACGGACTCCCGGGCGGCGTATCTTTTATGGAAGATTATACCTACCATTTTGAGCCGGGTAAGGAAGCATCGCTCGGCTCACACATGCTGGAGATATGTCCTTCAATTGCAAGTACAAGGCCTAAGATAGAGATACACCCCCTCGGGATCGGAGGCAAGGCCGACCCTGCCCGTCTTATCTTTGATGCAAGACCGGGCCCTGCACTGCTTGTAACCCTAATCGATCTTGGCGACCGCTTCCGAATGATTATCAACGAAATCGAAACGATTAAAATCGAAAACGAAATGCCAAAACTTCCGGTTGCCCGTGCCCTCTGGAAGCCCGCACCGAGTTTGAGCAGCGCGGGTGAAATGTGGATACTCGCGGGAGGTACTCATCACTCTGTATATACTGATGCCTTAACTTCCGACTATTTTATCGACTGGGCGGAGATGAATGGTATCGAATGTATCCTGATTGATAATGACGCAAATCCGGTAAAGCTCAAAGACGAGTTGCGCTGGAACGAGGCTTATTGGTCAGGCCGCAGGTGAGTAACTATAAAACCTTAAAGGAAGAAGCCTTCCTTGCGAATCTTGAAATAAAAAGACACAATCTTGCAATTTATACTTGGGGGAATGTTTCTGCATTTGACCCCTATAAAAGTGTTTTAGCAATAAAACCTTCAGGGGTTTTATATGATGATTTAACTCCCGACTCCATGGTGGTCCTTGATCTTGAAGGGAAAATCGTAGAAGGGAGATTGAGGCCCTCCTCCGATACAGAAACCCACCGTGTTTTATACCTTGAGTTTCCGGGGATTCGAGGGGTCGCTCACACCCATTCGACTTACGCCGTTGCCTGGGCTCAGGCAGGGAAACCGATTCCCGTTTTTGGCACCACCCATGCAGATCATGTGACCCGGGAGATTCCCTGTGCCGGTTTCATGAGCCCTGAAGAAACGAAGAATAATTACGAGTACGAGACAGGAAAGCTTATCGTAAAAACATTTAAAGAAAATAAAATCGATCCTGCCAATATCAAGATGGTGCTTGTATCCGGGCATGGCCCGTTTACCTGGGGCGGAAGTGCCGGCGATTCAATTTACAATAGTGTTGTTCTGGAAGAGATAAGCAAGATGGCGCTATTGACTGTCACAATTAATCCCGGTGCGTTTCCGTTGCCTGAGCATATAATGATGAAACACTGGGAGCGCAAGCATGGTAAGGATGCATATTACGGTCAGACTCCATAACCGGTATCACTGCGCTTATTAATAAAACCTTCCTGGCGAAAACTGAAAAATGAGTTTTCTGAAAAGATCAGGTGGTCAAGAAAGTTAAGCCCGAGTATGTCTCCTGCGGCCTTTAGCCTGTCGGTTATCTCTCTGTCTTCTTCGGAGGGACGCAGGTTCCCTGAAGGGTGGTTATGCGCAACGGCAATCGCACTTGCTCTATCGAGTATCGGGTCTGCATACACCTCCCTTGGATGCACTATGGTACGGTTTACAAGGCCTATTGTGACAATCCTTACGGCGAGAACTTCGTGGGCGCCATTAAGGGAGAGACAGAGGAACCTCTCTTGGCGGCGGTCTGCATGATGCCGGATAAGGCTGTGAATGTCTTTTGGGTTGCGTATCTGCTGACCCAAGGCCCATTTCCTCCTGCCGAACTCAAGCATCGCCGCCACCGTGCAAGCCTTGGACTTCCCCATCCCGCTGAGCTTGCTTAACTCCTTAACCGTTGGCATATTCTTCTCTTTCTGGAGCTTTGCCAAAAGCTCCCTCGCCATTAGGTTCACATTTTTCCCCTTAATCCCCGAAACCAGTATTACTGAAAGGAGTTCCTGATCTGAAAGGGATTCAGGGCCATAATTCATTAGTTTTTCTCTTGGGCGCCTTTCTTTAGGGAGAGACAGGGGCCCTGAGCCGAGGGTTTTGGAAACCGGCTTATTTTCATTAACATATTCCATACCCCTATACTGCGCGGAAATGTAAAATGCTTTAAATAAACGGCCAAAAAGCCGATAATTTTAAAAATAATTTACAAGGAAAGTCTAAATGAAGAAAATTCTCCTCAGTTCCGGTATAATCCTGGTCTTGTTTCTTGCCTCTTGTTCTGCAACGCCGCCGGTAAGAGAGTATCCTGTCGAGACTGCGGGTACCTACAGACAGGTGCCTGAAAGGCCGATACTGCCTGATGTCCCGACTCATATAATGGGAACAGGCCGCATACACCCGTCTGCGCTCAGTTCCTTCTTGATTTCTAATAATCCCAATGCTGATAAAGATTTCGTAGAAAACCTCGTCATGTTTTATGTGCAGGAAGCTGCCGCTGAAGGGGTGAACCATGATACTGCATTTGCTCAGATGTGCCTTGAAACAGGGTTCCTCCGCTTCGGAAATCTTGTAACCCCTGATCAGAACAATTTTGCAGGCCTCGGCGCCATCGGACCGGGGCAGCCGGGGGAAAGGTTCTCCGAGCCCCGCATAGGGGTCAGGGCCCATATCCAGCACTTGAAAGCGTATGGAAGCACAGAGCCGCTGAACCGGGAGCTGGTAAATCCCCGCTATCGTTTTGTGCGCCGAGGCTCTTCTCCAACTATAGGCGGTCTTGCAGGAACCTGGGCGGCTGACCCTGAGTATGCCTCGAAGATAAACGGCGTTTTGGAAAGATTGTTTATATTCGTTTACGGGACCACTTAATTAAGCAGAAGCACCCTTATAGACATGAGCTTCAATCTCTCCCTTTTGCACCCTAACTGCGTATGAGGCAAGAGCCTCAAGCTCGAACTCGCCCGGGTAAACAAGAATTTTCCCAAAGCTCTCGATATAGCCTCTTATCTCGTCTATAAAAATCTTCGCCTTTGACATTCCGCCCGTGAAAACAATGGCATCAACCTTGCCCCTTAGAACGGCAACTGTTGCACCGATTTCCTTTGCAACCTGGTAGGCAAGTGCATTAAAAACCCTTATTGCTTGGGGGTCTCCCTTAAGGTAAAGGTTCTCCACATCAAGAAAATCGCGGGTATTCATATAAGCTGCCACTCCGCTATTGCCGTTTACCCGTTTAAGCATCTCGTCTCTTGTATATTTTCCGCTATAACATAATTTTGCGAACTCAAGGATACTCACTCCCCCTGCCCTGTCCATGCAGAAGGGGCCTTCCCCTCTCGGATCGTTGGTCTCGACTATGAGGCCGTCCCTATGGGCCGCAATTGAGATTCCCCCGCCAAGATGCGCCACAACCAGATTGCAAGACTCGTATGCGTTTCCAAGTTCTTCTGCCGCCTGCCTTGCCGCTGCTTTTTGGTTAAGGGTATGGGTCTTGCCGCTGCGCTCTATTTCGGGAAGGCCCGAGAGGCGCGCCACATCCTGCAGCTCGTCTGTGGTTACAGGGTCTGCAATATAGGCCTTGATTTTAAGGCCATGTGCAATTTCTGCGGCGAGAAGGCCGCCCAGATTTGCCGCATGCTCGCCATAGGTACATGCGGTAAGGTCTCTTATCATCATATCATTTACTTCGTATACGCCGCCTACCCCCGCATGCAGGAGCCCGCCAATTGCAATGACTGCCGAAATGTCTGCAAGATCGATGCCCTGCTCGTTGCAGGCTTCGATCACAGTCTGCGAGCGGAACTCCTTTTGCTCAATTATGCTCGAGAATTCTTCCAGTTCTTCTTGTAAATGTCTTATGGTTTTGGAGAAAACCATAGTATTTTCATCAAAAACGGCTATTTTTGTTGATGTTGAACCCGGGTTTAAGATTAAATTTTTCATGTAATAATTTTCTCATGATTATTTAACAATGTCTATCAGAAAAGCCCGGTCATCCGTCTAGACAAATTTCGATTTCTCCGGTAATTTTACTTCACACGGCGCCGTACCCAAGTGGTAAGGGAGTGGTCTGCAAAACCATTATTCAGCGGTTCGATCCCGCTCGGCGCCTATTCTTCAATTAAACCTAAGGAGGATCTTTAATGAAGATTTTTAGGAAAATTGCATTAATCACTGCCGGTTTACTTTTGATTGCCTTTGCAACAGGTTGTGCATCTAGGGCAGCACCGGTGCAGCGGGAAGTTGGAAGAGTTTATGAACTTGTACTGCTTCATACCAATGATCATCATGGAAGGCTGCTTCCCCAGAATGATCGCGGCGGAGTGGCAGAAAGAGCAACATTTATCAATTCTGTAAGGGCTCGGCATCAGAACGTGCTTTTAGTTGATGCAGGAGATATGAATACAGGAACTGCCTTTGCTAATTTGTTCAGCGGTGATCTGGATATTGAGAGCTATAATCTTCTCGGTTATGATGCTGCTACATTCGGTAACCACGAGTTTAACGTGGACCTTGCAAAAATCCAAAGGCAGGTTGCACTTGCCGATTTCCCCTTTGTTTCTTCAAATGTAAGAATGGCAAACGGTGACTTCCTTGGAGGTAATCAATACATTGTGAAGGAGTACGAGGGTTTCCGGGTTGGGATTATTGGCATTACCACCCTTAGGACCTTATATATTTCCGGCGCCCATGCAATGCCGCTTACCTTCGTTCCCGAAATTGAAGCTGCAAGGGCAGTTGTTCCAATTCTTAGGGACAGGGAGAAGGTTGATATCATCATCGCTCTTACCCACATGGGAGATGTGAGGGAAGGTGAAGACCATGTTACGGTTAATGATCTTGCTGCAGCGGTGCCCGACATTGATATAATAATTGATGGGCATTCTCACTCTACTTATGCAATGCCTGTAAGGGTCGGAAAAACTTTTATTATGTCTGCGAATGAATGGGGCAAGTATGTGGGACAGGCAAGAGTCTACATCGTAGACGGTAGAATCGCCCAATTGATATGGCAGCCTGTGGAGATAAACAGTCCCACGAATCAAGCATTTGCGCCTAACGCCGCAGTAAACGCATTTTTGGCTCCCTATGTTGCAAGGGCTGATGCAAGCCTTAGGGAAGTAATTGGTAATGCATCGTCAACCTTCATCTTCGGTGACCGCCAAACCCGTTTCCACGAAACTGCCCTTGGCAATATGATAACCGATGCGAATGTCTGGTACTTTAGGGAAGTTGCAAACCAGCAGCTCGACTTCGCCTTCCATAACGGCGGCAATATGCGTGCAGAGCTGAGAGCAGGCCCCCTTACACGGGAAGATATCCTTACGGTACTGCCCTTCGAGAACTATCTTTATATTGTTTCCCTTAGGGGCTCAGAGTTAATTGAACTCTTTAATTTCATTGCCACTATTCCTCAAGGGGCAGGCGGCTTCCCGCAGTTCTCAAGCGAAGTGCGTTATACTCTGGACATCCCAAGTCAGAGAATCACAAATCTTACCGTAGGCGGGGCCCCGATTGATCCCAATAGGATCTACCGGTTCTGCACAAACGACTTCTTGCTTTCCGGCGGTGACGGTTATACCGTGCTGACCCGTGCAACGAATCCGTATGATACTTCTCTGCTTCTTTCTTATGTGGTTATTGAGTATATCGCTTCCAGGGGAGGAACGATTACCCCTGCTACCGACGGTCGTATGACAGTTGTCGGCGGAGTAGTTCCCCAGTAGGTTAGACAGACCACTGCTAATGTCAGCGCAAAATATTTTTGTGTGGTATTAGCAGTGTGTCTAAATGGAGTTATCTGCTATTGATTTCTTTTAATTTCTCTACAATTCCATAAACGGCGTACGCAATTATGAACACTCCCAAGATTCCGAGAAAAATATTCAATATGTCCCCCTCATACATTGAATAATTACAGCTACTGCCATAATTATAGTAGCAATTTTGAAGAGCAATTCGATAATGTCTTTTATCCGAATTTTTCTATCACCCATTTGTTAATAATATCGGTTGAAATAGGTCACAGTCAAGCTTTCTCGTAGCTCTTATAAAGGAAGCGGCGGATTTTCTGTTGGGCGTTCTTTTCGAAGGGTTCCTTTTGGATTGCAAAACCTGCGATCTTTTTGTACCCGGCAAGGCCCCGGTTTATCTGCTCGATTTCTTTTTTGATAAGGGTTTTGATAAAATCATCATCATCACCCTTGCCGGGATGCTCAACAGCAAGATTTTCATAGTTCGGAACCACCACAGCAAAAATCTGCTCGCCTCCAAACTCCTTTTCCTTTCTGCCAACAACAAGAACCTCTGAAACAAGCTGCGAGCCGCCGAAATGGGCTTCGATCTCTTCGGGGTAGACATTCTTACCGCCTGAGCTCACTATCAGGTTCTTCTGCCTTCCGTTGATGTATACATAGCCCTCATCATCCTTATAACCAAGGTCCCCGGTTAATAGCCAGCCGTCAGAGGTAATAACCTCGGCAGTGGCTTCAGGGTTATTATAGTAGCCGAGCATGACAGACGGCCCCTTAACGGCAATTTCCCCGACACCGTCTTCATTCGGATCGAGTATCTTAACTTCGGTATATGCTATGGGAAGACCGACAGAGACATTTCTCTTATGCCAAGGGGTATTAACCGTGATAAGCGGGCTGTTCTCGCTTGTGCCGTAACCGTGGACTATATTAAAGCCAAGCGAGTCAAAGAAGTCTGCTGTTCGGGGGTTCAGCGGCCCGCCTCCTGCGACCATCATTCTGAGGGAGGAGAGGCCGGCCTTCTTGCGGATGAATTTGAAGAAGACTTGGCCGAAACGGGGCCGGCCTCGTTTTGCACGGGCAAGGGAGACTGCACGGAAGATATTAAGGACAGCCTGCAGTGCACCGGGCAGGGCCCTGTATCGCTTGTCGATTGCAACCATCACCTTATCGTAGAGAATGGGCACTGCGATAAGGAAGGTACCCTTTGCGTCTCGAATATCGTTTACAACAACAGAGCCGATTAGCTTTTCAACGACTATGACAGACATTCCCCAAGTAAGGGGGGCTACGAAGGAGCATGTTGTAGGATATGTATGGTGCAGGGGGAGCACGTTTACAAATATATCATGATGATAGGGCTGTAACTGGCGTATTGCTGCATTTGCATTTGCGATTATGTTATTATGACTTAATGTAACACCCTTGGCAAAGCCGGTCGTTCCCGATGTAAAGACTATGGAAACAGGGTCTGAGCCTGTAATTTCCGTGTTAAGGGCTACGCCCCCTGCATCCTTCCCAAAAGATGTAAATGAATCATCACTTATACAAACCCTGATGTGGATCTTAACTCCCTCTGAGACAAGGCCGTCTGCAAAGTCCTGTTTCCTTGCCGAATGGAAGAATGCCTTTGAGTCTGTTATCGAAAGAATATTACTGCATTCTTTTTCGGAGGCAAGGAAATCAACAGGAACGATAATCAGCCCTGCAATTGCGGCGCCAAGCCAGGTTATGATCCATTCGGGGCGGTTTTCTGCCCAAAGACAAACCCGGTCGCCCTTTACAAGCCCTGCAGCAAGCAGGCCCCTTGCAATCCTTTGGCTTTCTTCCCTTAGCTTACTAAAAGAATGGCAGGCAAATTCATTGCTTCCCTCCGCGCGGTAGAATAGGGCTGTTTTTTCACCCCATTCTGATGCAATCCCCTCAAGCCATTTTGCAAAATCGGTATGGGGCACATCGGGCCAATCGGCAATATAGTCTTTGTGGTCTAACATAATATCATATTATGTCATTTTGTTTTATCTGTCGAGGGCCTAAATGATAAATATCAACTATATTATCGCAATATTGCTGTCCGTGCGGCTTTCCGTGGCTCCTATAAGAACCCCGTTGTCCATTCTAAGAATGCACTGCCCCCTTCCGAAGCTCCCGGTCAAAAGGGAAACACTTACATCGTGGCCCTTCCTTGCAAGAGCTCGGGAAATTTCAGGCCTGAAGCCCGTTTCGACATTGATCCTGTTTCCCTCTATCCATTGCCAGCGCGGGGCATCCAGGGCCTGCTGCGGGTTGAGCCCGAAGTCAATCATGTTTGTCATCACTTGGACATGGCCCTGGGGCTGCATATAACCACCCATGACCCCAAAGGGCCCAAGAGCCTTCCCGTCCTTGGTTAGGAAGCCGGGGATTATCGTATGGTAGCTCTTCTTACCCGGAGCAAGGGTATTTGCTGCTGCAGGGTTTAGGGAAAAGTCTGCACCCCTATTTTGAAGTGCAATGCCGGTTCCCCTTACCACGATGCCGCTTCCAAAGCCCATATAATTACTCTGGATAAAGGAAACCATGTTCCCGTCCCCGTCGGCAGTGGCAAGATATACAGTGCCGCTTTTCGGAGGATTTAAGGGCTTTGGCATACAGGCCCTCTCTCCAATTTCTCCGGCACGCTTTTTCCCGTATTCGGGGCTGAGCCATTCCATATAGTCTTCTTTCATGAAACGGGGGTCTGTTACATGGGTCATTATATCGGTAAAGGCGAGCTTCATTGCCTCCCATTGCCTGTGGAAGGTTTCGGGGTTTTCCCTTGCCTTAAACTCAAATTGTCTTAAAATATTCAGGGCTGCGAGAGCTGCAATTCCCTGCCCGTTAGGGGGAATTTCCCAAACATCGTAACCCCTATAGTTGATGGAAATCGGGTCAACCCATTCTGCATCGTAGGAGGAAAAGTCTTCCTTGCAGAAGTATCCGCCAAACTCCTTGCTGTCTTCTACCATGCGATCTGCAAGTGTGCCCTTATAAAATTCATCAGCATTTGATTTTGCAATTGCCTTAAGAGTTTCTGCATGATTTTTTAGGATGAGCATGTCTCCGACTTTCGGGCCATCCCCTGCGGGCATGAAGGTTTTAAACCATTCATCAAAAATTTTCTTATCCCCGCTTGCAGCTTTATACCTGTTTGCAGTCCCCGAAAAAGTCGGTGCAAGATTTGCACTTAAGGGATAACCTTCGCTTGCATAATGAATTGCCCTTTCAAGGGATTTTGTTAATGGGAGATTCCCAAAGCGTTCTGTAAGCCTTGCCCAAGCCTTCGGTGCACCGGGAACCATTACAGGGGCCCAGCCAAGCTGGGGCATTTTTTCGGGATTCCCGAAATCACCCTTTACCTTCTCTATTGAAATATTTAAGGGAGACTTTCCCGATGCATTTAGACCGTAGAGTTTCCCGTTATAGTGAACGATTGCAAAGGCGTCACCTCCTATTCCGTTCGAGCAGGGCTCGGTCACAGTAAGTGTTGCCGCTGCAGCCACTGCCGCATCAATCGCGTTTCCGCCCTGCCTTAGGGCCTCTAAGCCCGCTGCGGAAGCTTGGGCAGAAGATGAGGCAACAATGCCGCCTCTTGCGTAAATCGGATAACGTGTTGAGGGATATGGAAGATATGCGGGGTCAAAGTTTATCATAATTAATCCACCTTTTAGTCATTATACCATGGATTGCGCATCTTGCATAAGCATACTTGCATAAGACTTGCCAAAGTAATTATTCTCTTGATATGGACTACGAGAAATTTACTATTAAGACCCAGGAAGCTTTAAATACGGCAACTACCATTGCGCGTAAGGAAGATCATTCACAAATAGAAGTTGAGCATTTGCTCATGGCTCTGCTCCAACAGGAGGGCGGGATAGTGCCGCCTATAGTTGAAAAAATTGGAGCCGATTTAGGGAAACTTATAAGCTCAGTAGAGGCTCTTATCGGAAAGCAGGCGAAGGTTTTCGGTGATGCAGCGCAGCTTTACTTTTCGTCATCCGCTTCGAAGGTGCTTGCAAAGGCGGAAGCGGAGGCTGCTTCCTTAAAAGACGACTTCCTTTCAACAGAGCATATACTTATTGCAATTGCCGCGGGGGAAGGCAAGGCGGCGGAGCTTCTAAGGAAGGCAGGAATTACAAAGAATGCCATTCTTGATGCACTTAAACAGGTTAGGGGCAATACAAGGGTTACCGATCAGAACCCTGAAGAGAAGTATCAGATTCTTGAAAAATACTGTCGTGACCTTACAGCCCTTGCAAGGCAGGAGAAGATTGATCCGGTTATAGGAAGGGACGAGGAGATACGCCGCTGCATGCAGGTGCTCTCCCGCCGCACGAAGAATAACCCGGTTTTAATCGGCGAGCCCGGTGTCGGGAAGACGGCAATTGTTGAAGGTCTTGCACGGAGGATTGTAGAGGGCGATGTGCCCGAGGGTCTTAAGGGGAAGAAGCTCCTTGCCCTCGACATCGGGGCCCTTGTTGCGGGGGCGAAGTTCCGCGGTGAGTTTGAAGAGAGGCTGAAGGCGGTCATTCACGAGGTGCAGGCATCCGAGGGGAAGGTCATCCTTTTCATCGATGAGCTTCACACCTTGGTCGGAGCAGGTGCGGCAGAGGGCGCCACCGATGCAAGCAATTTACTAAAGCCCGCCCTTTCGCGAGGGGAGCTTCGTTGTATAGGCGCTACAACTCTGGATGAATACCGAAAGCATATCGAAAAGGACGCTGCTCTTGAGAGGCGTTTCCAGCAGATATATACGAGCGAGCCTTCGGTTGAAGACACAATAGCTATACTGCGGGGTCTTCAGGAGCGCTACGAGGTGCACCACGGGGTGCGGATAAAGGACGAGGCCCTTGTTGCTGCGGCCACTCTTTCAAACCGTTATATCACAAGCCGCTTTCTCCCTGATAAGGCAATAGACCTTGTTGATGAGGCTGCGAGTCGTCTAAAGATGGAACTCGATTCCCGCCCCACAGAGCTCGATAAACTCGAAAGAAAGCTCCTCCAGCTTTCAATCGAGAAGCAGGCTCTTGCCCGTGAGGAAGACAAGGCCTCGGTTGAGAGGCTTGGTAAGCTCGACAAGGAAATTTCGGAACTTAGCGCAGAAAGGAATGTAATGACTGCACGCTGGGAGAATGAAAAAAAGGATGTGCAGAAAATACGCGAAATTAAACAGCAGATAGAAGAACTAGGAATCGAAGAAACCCGGTATGTACGAGACGGAGACCTTGCAAAGGCTGCAGAGATAAAGCACGGGAGGATTCCCGAGGCCCAGAAGAAACTCAAAAATCTTTCCGACCAAATGGCCCGCTCTGCAAAGAAGGGCGAGGGCGGGGCTCTATTGAGAGAAGAGGTATTGGAAGACGACATTGCCGCTGTCGTTTCGGTTTGGACAGGAATTCCCGTCTCAAAGATGCTCTCGGGTGAATTACAGAAGTACCTCGAGCTCGAGAAGGTTCTGGAGCAGCGCGTTGTCGGTCAGACCGCCGCCGTGGAAGCCGTTGCAGATGCAATAAGGAGAAATAAGGCAGGCCTCTCTGACGCTAGCCGTCCCCTCGGGTCCTTCCTCTTCCTGGGTCCTACCGGAGTCGGCAAAACCGAACTCGCAAAGACCCTTGCAGACTTTCTTTTCAATGACGAAAAGGCCCTTACCCGCATTGACATGAGTGAATACGGGGAGAAGCACTCGGTAAGCCGCCTTATTGGCGCACCGCCCGGCTATGTCGGGTACGAGCAGGGGGGGCAGTTGAGCGAGGCAGTCCGCCGAAGGCCCTACAGTGTAATTCTCTTCGATGAAATCGAAAAGGCCCACCCCGAAGTCTTCAATGTCTTTCTGCAAGTCCTCGATGACGGAAGGCTCACTGACGGACAGGGCAGGGTGGTGGATTTTAAGAATGTCATCATCATAATGACAAGTAATCTTGGCTCGGAATTTATTTTGGGTGCAAAGAAACTTGATGATATTCGAAATGTGCTTATGGATCTTTTAAAGAGGAGTTTCAGGCCTGAGTTCCTTAACCGCATAGACGAGAATGTAATTTTTAACCGGCTTGGAAAGGACGAAATCAATAAAATCGTTGACATACAGTTGGGCCTTCTCTGCGCTCGTCTTGCAGAGCGGAAGATAGAACTCAAACTAAAACCCGCCGCAAAAGAGCTGATTGCAGAGCGCGGTTATGATCCCCTCTTTGGTGCAAGGCCCCTGAAAAGGACCATCCAGTCAGACTTGGAAAACCCGCTGGCAAAGGACATTATTGCGGGGAGGATCAAAGAGGGGGATGTCGTCACCATTGACAAGAATGATAAAACAGGCGATGAGCCTCTTGTTTTTAAAGTGGGAAAGAAGTAATTAACCAAACTGCGATTGATAAAGATTTGCGTAAACCCCGTTCTTTTGGAGCAGCTCTTCGTGGGTGCCCTGCTCTGCAAAGCTGCCCTTGTCCATAACCAGAATAAGGTCTGCGTTTTGAATCGTTGAGAGTCTGTGGGCGATTATAAAGCAGGTCTTGTCCTTCATCAGGGTGCGCATTGCTTCCTGAATGCGAATCTCTGTGCGGGTGTCAACATTGCTTGTCGCCTCATCTAAAATGAGCATCCTTACATCCAATAGCATTGCCCGTGCAATCGTAAGGAGCTGCTTCTGTCCCTGGGAAATATTAACACCGTTCTCGCTTAAAACCGTGTCATACCCATCTGAAAGTTGCATTATAAAGTTATGGGCCTGTGCTGCCTTTGCCGCAGTCTCCACCTTCTCCCTTGTTGCACCTTCGCTGCCATAGGCGATGTTCTCGTAAACCGTTCCGTGGAAAAGCCAGCTCTCCTGTAAGACCATTGCAAAGGCAAGGCGGAGGCTCTTGCGTGTAACACCCGTTATAACATGGCCGTCTATGTTGATGGTTCCCGTTTCAGGATCGTAAAATCGCATTAATAGATTGATGATGGTGGTCTTGCCTGCTCCGGTTTGACCGACAATGGCAATAAGACCCCCGGGCGGAGCAAGCAAGCTTACGTTTTTCAAGACAGGTTTATCTTCAACATAGCCAAAGTGGATATCTTTAAGCTCCACCTTCCCCTTTACATGGATCAGCTCATTTGCATCAGGGACATCAGCCTTTTCAGGCTCCTCATCGAGTAGTTGGAAAATGCGATCTGCTGCCGCTGCTGCCGATTGAATTTCTGCAAGTATATTTGCCGCCTCGTTTATGGGCCCTGAAAAACGTCTTGAGTAAAGAATAAAGGCACTGATGCTGCCTAGGCTGAGTCGGCCAAGAAGGTAAAGGATGGCACCAAAAACGCTTATAAGGGAGAGCGAGATATTGTTGATAAAGTTAACTGCAGGGCCCAAAGATGATGCATGATAGTCGGCTTCGAAGTAGGCGCTGACTGCCTCGTTGTTGCGGATATCGAAGCGAGAAATCGTTGTCTTCTCACGATTATACGCCTTGATAGTCTTCATCCCTGAAACTATTTCTTCGACAAAACCGTTAAGAATTCCCAGCTTCGCCGAGCGATTGCGGAAGAACCCGTGAATCCTCGTCGAATGATACTTTATAAACATTGTTGCAAGGGGCACAGTGACAAAGAAGATTAGACTCATAAGGGGAGAAATCGCAAGCATCATTATTAGGGAGCCTGTCACTGTTACTACTGTTGTGCAGACCTGTATCAGATCGTTTGCAAGAGAAGTATTTACTGTATCTATGTCGTAGGAAATACGGCTTAGAATGTCCCCTGTCTGATTATTATCGAAGTAACTTACGGGCAAAACCATGAGCTTTTCAAAAACTTCCTTTCGCATCTGCCTTGCACAGCGTTGGGAAAGGGAAATCATGTTAAACGCAAGCAAATAATTGAGGCAGGCAGAAACAACATAGAAAATCGCCATTAGGCCTGCATAGTAAAATACCCGGCTGAAATCAACAGCCCTAATTCCGGGTTCAATGGCATCGATTGCCCTACCCGAAAGAAAGGGCCCAAGCAGGGCGAGACTGTTACTCAAAAAAGTGAGAAAAACAAGCAGGATTATCATGCCCCTATACCTTGCAAGATAATGCCAGAGGCGGATTACGGTTTTAAGTACCGATACCTTTGGTGCCTTGCCGTCTGCTCCTCTTAATCCCAGGGGGTCATTTCGGTGTCCGCGGGGGCCTGCACCGTGCCCCCTGCCTCCTCCCATATGCATGGTTGACATCAGAAGGGCCCTCCCATTTGTGACTCGCTGATTTCCCCGTAAAGTTTGCAAGTTTTTAGGAGCTCATTATGAGTCCCGTAACCGATTATACGACCATTCTCAAGAACCATTATATGATCCGAATGCATTACAGAGCTTATCCTCTGTGCTACGATTATCGTTGTTGTATTGCTGAAATTTTCCCTTAGGGTGCGGCGCAGGTTTGCATCGGTTTTATAGTCAAGGGCGCTTGAGGAATCGTCCAGAATAAGGATTTCCGGTGTTGCTGCAAGGGCTCTGGCAATTAGCAGCCTCTGTCTCTGCCCGCCTGACAGATTTGTCCCGCGGGAACTAAGGTCATAGTCCAGTTCCTCTTCGTGGGAGTTTACAAAGTCCTCGGCCTGTGCATAGCGGACTGCTTTGCGCAGCTCCTCCTCCGAGAGTTCCCTGCCAAAGTCGACATTTTCCCGAATAGTATCCATAAACAGCACGTCTCTCTGAAAACACATACCAAATTTGGCATAAAATTCATCCGGGTGAATGCTTTTAATATCCTTGCCGTTTATCCTTATCGAGCCCGAGTTAACATCATAAAATCTTAAAAGCAATTGAATAACCGTGGATTTCCCGCTGCCCGTTTCTCCAAGAATACCCAGGCTCTGGCCCCTTTCTAGGGCAAAGGAAATTCCCTCAAGAAGCTCCGTTCCCCCCTGGCCCTGCTGGTAGGAAAAACTTACATTGTCAAACACTACATGGCTGTCTTCGTTTTGCTGCTCCATTTCCTGAACGACTATCTCATCAGGCAGGGCAAGAACTTCCGCAACCCTTCCGCCCGATGCCGAGCCGCGAGAAAACATCACAAACATTCTTGTAATTGAAAGGGTAGCATTAAGAATAATCGTAAAATAACTTAAAAATGCCAGAATAACCCCAGGTGGGGTGTTTCCAAGGTTCACAAGATAGGCTCCTGCAATAATGACCCCTACAAGACCAAGGTTTATTATTATGAACATTGCAGGGTTGGTTATAGCCATTATTGTATTCGCCTTCCATTCACGGCTTGTTACTTCGTTATTTGCCTTATCGAAACGGTCTTTCTCGAAGTCCCCTTTTGAAAGGGCCTTTATTATGCGAATGCCGGTTGCATTTTCCCGCACCACTCGAACCATGCCGTCAACTGCTCCTTGAAGGCTTGTATACAAGGGGATTCCCTTTCTGGAAATGAGGAAGACAACAAGGACGGCGAAGGGAAGGACAGCAAGAAGGACCAGGGTCAGGGTTGCATCCAGGGTAAGGGTGATAAGTATTCCGCCAAGCAGGAGGATTGGCGCCCGCACCCCAAGGCGCTGCATCATGCCCACCATTCGGTGGATATTGTAGGTGTCCGAGGAAAGGCGGGAAATTAAAGACGGAATCGTGATTTTATCAATCTGGGCGCAGCTTAAATAGGAAATTTTGGTGAAAAGGTCGTGGCGCATGCTGCGGGCAACGTCTCTGCTTACTGCGGCGGCCATCCGATTAGCGATTATATTGCCTGCCACCGCTAAAAATGAGCAGATCACCATGATTCCGCCCCAAATAAAGATGAAGGAGATGCGCTCCCTTGGTACTACATGGTCTATCATGTATGCCAAAATCCAGGGAAGAAAGAGATCCATTATGGTTCCGATGAATTTTATCGAAAGGCCTGCGGACATTCTTAATACATATGGCTTGCAGTATTGAATTATTATGTGCAATTTATTTATTGTATCATTTTTTTAAATATTGATCTATATTGATCTGTATTGGTCTAGTAGGCTATAGTATGAATAATCCGCCGGCGTGGTGGAATGGTAGACACAGGGGACTTAAAATCCCCTGGCCGCAAGGCCGTTTGAGTTCGAGTCTCATCGCCGGCAGACTTTTCTAGAAGTAAACCCCTATGGAAATACCGAAATTATACCCCTGATCCAGCGGATAGAATGTAAAGGGGATGTCCAGAACCACGGGTCCGACACCTATGCCGACGCCTGTCATGATTTTCGGGTTAAAGGTGGTGGGAGCCGAACTCCCGCCTAGGTCCATTGTCATTCGTGCTGGCCTATCCTGAACCATTCCATCGGGAAGGTCTGAGAAATTGGCTGTCATGTCACCGCCAAGTTTGAGGTTGGCATTCCCAAAGCCAATATCCACCCCGGCACCGACTGCAAGATTAAGGAAGTAAAGTAATCTGACCGAAGTCATAACTTCCACCGGGACAGTAAAGGTATTTATCGTAAAGTTAAGACCTAAATCGAAATCCAGATCTACACGGATCGGCCGATCTCCTCCATAATCCCAGTATTCAGTCGCTTCTTCATCCATAATTTCCGTTGGAACCCTTATATCAATAGAAGTATTTTGATAGACAAAGCCTGCACCGACATTTACACCCCTCCACTGAATAAGTCCAAGGCCTAAATCTCTTCGGTTTAGAATCTGGTAGTTTGCCATTACACCTGCCATAAGTGTATTAAATGAAAAAATGTCGATGGGTACATTTAAATAACCGAACCTGAGTCCAAGATATAGGTTATCAAGCAAGAACCTGGAAGTATTTAAGCTAAACTGGGCATTTAGAAACTGTACATTTGCACCGAATGCTATATCACCATCGAAGAGCATTTCTTCTAATTGGTCAATATTATCGATTAAATTTAAGGGGCTCCCGGGAAGTTGAAAACCCAGCATGGGGCCAATGGAAAAGCCGAATGTATTAAACCCGCCATACCCTCTTTGGGTTGCGCCATGGCTTGCAAAAATCGAAGAGTTGGCAAAGGCCCAAACTATTCTTTCAGGATTATAATCAAAGCCCGCAAGCTCATCCCGTATTTCTCTTTCGAATGCATCGAATTCTGCCTTTATTTCTCTATTGAGATCGGCAGAATCACCTCCTTCAAATTCCGGTGCCTCAAAGCGAATGTCAATGGCAAACAGCGAGCCCGCTCCTGCAAGCACAAAAACCAATGCTAAAACTAAAACCTTCCTCATCATACTCTCCTTAAAATACATTAATCACAATAGAATAAACTCCTTTTATGATCGTGTAAAGACTTTGGATTCTGCCCTAGTCCTTGGGCTGCTGATAGAACCTTCCGTTAAGCTGCTCTGTTCTTACAACATTGATAAAAACATCATCGTCCACCGACCTGATTGCAGGGATTAGCCTCTTTATATCGCTTGCGGTTACCACAGAGTAGAGCAGGGTGCGCGGCGTTTTTTGATAGCCCCCAAGGCCACTGAAGATGGTCGCTCCATGATGGGTAAGACTGTTTATTACACCAGTTACCTCGTCGGGCTTGCTCGTGATGATAAGCAGGGTTCTCTGTTGGTACTTCTTGTAAAGCAGCCCGAGAGCCACTGTGGTAACGTACTGGAAAATGATGGAGTAGAGCGCAATATCAAGGCTGAAAAGAATCCCCGCTGAAATAAGAATCACGCAATTGCCCACGAGAATATAATTCCAGGCATCCTTTCTATACCTTTCGGATATGAAGATCGCAATAAAATCCGTCCCGCCCGATGTTGCATCCGCATGGAGACATAGGGCGATAGCTATCGCATTAATAATCCCGCCGAAAATTGCTGAAAGAAGGATGTCATGCAGTTGAATCCAGTCAGTGAACATTGGCGGCATCCTGTCTGTAAGGAGGCCTAAAAGCACTACCATCAGGAGGGAATAAGCAGTAAATTTTTTCCCGACATAAATAAAGCAAATTATCGCAGGTCCAAGGTTAAGGACATAGTAGACTATGCTAAAAGGCACATGGAAGTCGAAGTACCTAAGACAGATTTCCTGAATTAAAAGGGTGAGTCCCGTAAACCCACCGGGTAAAATTCCACCCGCATGTACAAAGGTTCTTAAGTTTATCGCCATTATGACTGAGCCAAGAACGATCAGAATTATGCGTTTTATTGTATAAGAAATATTAGAATTCATTGCTGCATTCTAACCTATCATAAACTAATAATAAAGAGTACACTTTAGTCGAATGAAAATAGAACTCTTTACTTTCTGCGATTTCGCCCAGGAAAACTCGGGGAAACTTACAATAGTCGGCACCTTCGATACAATAGTTTCCCGAACCTTTCCCTGCATACATCCTCAGCTTTCTGTGGTAATTCGCCTCCGCTTTGACCTCTGGGAATTTGCAGATCATGTTTTTAAGATTGAGACAAAGGACCTTGACGGCAGCATGGTTATTAAACCCATTCAGGGAAACCTTGAGGTTAAGGGTGTCGGCAATGCAACTGCAGTGTCGCACCTTGTCTTTACCATCTCCAATCTTCATTTCAAGAATCCGGGAGTTATCAACTTCATATTATATATAGATGATAAGGAAATTGCCTCGATCCCCCTATACCTAAGTTCAGGCTGATTTGCTATCTGGTAAAAAATCGCAATATCACTTATGATCACTTTATGTCGGAAAATGTCAACCTTGGTAAGAAGGTCTTTTTTTTGCATCCGTCGGCGGTGATTCAGAACCGTGTAATTGCAGAGTTGGCCCAGGAAGAATTCGAGGTTTATTCCATAAAGGATGAAGTAAAACTTAAAGATCAGCTTGTTAAGTACCCCGATTCATTGGTTTTTGCATGTATCAATGAAGGGCTGAAAAGCGATGGCTGGGAGAAGTGGATTCGCGAAACAATGGCTGACCAAGCCACTGCAAATGTCGGAATCGGGGTAATAACCCTTTCGGATAATGAGGCAGACAGGCAGAAGTATACCGAGCAATTAAAGGTTAAATGCGGTTACATCGTAATTAAGTCGAATATCGCTCAGTTTAACAGGCAAATGGCTATCATCTTGAATCATTGTGAAGCAAAGGGCCGCAGAAAATTTATTCGGCTATCCACCGAAGGTGACACAAATACCACGGTTAATATACCGATGAGCGGAACTTTTTTGAACGGCCATATTAGGGACATAAGCGTTGTGGGTTTTTCATGTAATTTTACCGAAGACCCCGAGCTGGCTAAAAACAAGCTCTTCCCGGCTGTACAGCTAAGGCTCCACAGCCAACTCCTTAATGTTGAAGCAATCGCTTACGGCTCAAGGGCTGAGGATGATAAAAAAACCTATGTTATGCTTTTTTCTCAGAAAGTCGATTCCGACGAAAGATCTAAAATTAGGAAATTTATTCATGCCACTTTACAGGCAAGAATGGACCACGAATTAAGGTAATTCACTTTCCGACACAGAAGCGGCTGAACATTGCATCAAGTATATCTCCGTTTGTAACTTCCCCCGTAATTTCACCAAGGGCGTCTATCGCAGAGCGAAAGAGAGGTGCAATTATGTCTAATGGCTCACCTGCATCTGCAAGGGCCAGGGCTTCCTCCACGCAGGAGAGACTAGTGTCGATAAGATCCTTTTGTCTTACGGTGCCGGGTCCTGCGTCTTCCGGGTGTTCACCCCGGTGATTTTCCCCGGCGGCGGGCGGCTCTGAGAGAAGTTCAGTTGTCTTCTGTAACAGCTCAACCGTCCCCTCCCCGGTCTTCGCGCTTATTGCGAGAAATTTCCCCGGCAGATCGGGGGGCATGTCCTTAGGTTCTGCAAGGTCTGTCTTATTCCAGATGATAATAAGCGGTTTCGGCTTTTCTTTTCCTTGGTATTGCGAAATAAATTTCATATCATCATTTGTAATGCCTTTAATCCCATCTATTAAGTAGAGGATGATATCCGCCCTTTCCAGAAGGTTGATGGTCCTCTTAACACCTATTTGCTCGGCCTTGTTCTCGTGTCCTTCTCTAAGCCCTGCAGTGTCTGCAAGCCTTAGGGGAATTCCTGAAACAGAAATTCGGGACTCTATCCAGTCCCTTGTTGTTCCGGGGCTTTCTGTAACAATCGAACGTTCTTCTTTAAGGAGATAATTAAAAAGACTGGACTTCCCCGCATTTGGTCTTCCTGCAAGGACTGCGAGGGCGCCATCAACAAAAACGCGCTCCCTATGCCAATGCCTTGCAAGGGCCTTAAGTCTTGCAAGGGCCTGCTCCGCTAAGGCTCTCTCGGGGAGCCTTCCTGCCGCCTCATCTTCAGTTGACGTAGAAAACTCATCCTCAGAATAATCCAGGTAAATCTCTGTCCCTGCAAGGACATCCACAAGCAGGGCCTTGATGGCCTTGACTTCCTTTTCCAAAGCGCCTATAAGACGGCGAACGGCTAGTTCCCTTGCCTTGCCTGTCTTCGCAGAAACCAGCTCCATTACGGATTCGGCCCTTGTTAAATCGAGCTTACCGTTCATGAATGCCCTAAAGGTAAACTCACCCGGGAGTGCCTCCCTGAAGCCTGCCTGTCTTAGTGCCAACATTACATTCATTATAACGGCAATGCCTCCGTGGCAGGAAATGTCGGCTGAGTCCTCACCCGTATAACTTTTGGGGCCCCGAAAAACCGAAACAAGAACATCATCAATTTTGCTCTTATCTACGGGGTTAATTATCCATCCGTGAATGATTGAATTGCCCTTTGCCGAGATTAGTTTTTTTGGTTGTGAAAATGCTTTGGCTAAAAGTTCGATTGTGCCCGGCCCTGTTGTTCTTATCAGGGCAAGCGCGCTTTCTCCAAAGGGGGTTGCTAAGGCGGCAATGGGGTCTGAGTCTCCGTATAAGGGTTTCTTCATTATGCAAGGCCCATTTGCTGAAAGATTCTCGGTGCTCCTGCCGAAGCCCAAAGCCCAAGGAGGCCGTATCGAATAAACTGCCCCGCCTCGAAAAAGGGAGAGGCGATGCTCCAATAGTATAAATCTCTGAAAAGGCTCCCTTCAACGGGAAGCATCAACCCTGTTGCATAATAGATGATACCAAGGCCTAAAAAGCCTATGAGGCAGCGCATCAGCATAATCGGCAAGCCCGGCTTCTTCCCCTTTATTTCTTCAGATGCGGTGAAAGGAAAGCGGCTTTTCATTGTCGTATACCCGATGCAAAAGCCAAGGAAAAGCGCAGGCAGGCTTCTGTCCTCCGGGAAAAGGCCATTCATTGCAAGTGCAATTGCAGCGATGCTGATATTATGGACACGGAGGCCTGCAGAAGAAAAATGCTTTGAGAATTTTGGGCCTGCAAGGAGACAGACTGCCAGTATTGCCGCTCCTATGCCCCAGCCTGCCAAAATGTCTGTCGGGAAATAAAGGCCAAGGTATAGACTGCTGAAACTGATTATCACTGTCAGAAAAAATGCAAAAGCCCAGATTAGGTTTTTTAAAAGGGCATTTTTCAAGAGCATCGAAAGCCAGGCTGCCACAGGCATCCAAAAGCAGAGGACTATCTTGGCCTGCCCTGCAGGAAAGCCGAAACTCATCTCCTCTGCCAATCCCAAAGCCGGGTCAAGAAAGAAGGGCCTCGGCTGCTTGAAGATGGTTTTCATGAAAATGTTCAGCCAGATGGAAATGATAACTAGAACTCCAAGACGAAGCCCCTTCCTTTCGTCAATCCACCAGAAAAAAAGAAGAATAAGCGGGAAGTAGACTCTTACCGTTCCCAGCTCATTTATGAATGTCATGACTGAGGTAAGACCGGGGCTCTCGATGGTCTGAATCGCCCTGATTATTTCCAAACCCCAAGCATAAATACCGGGAACAGTGTCTGTATTTTCGGCAGGCAGCAGCCAGATTTGCCTTGCGCTCATGGGTTAAGACTAGCGAGTGAGGGGTCACTGGTCAAGGACTTCGTCCTTGGCTCTGCGGGTCAAGGGCGACAAAATAGCAATCCCGGAATAGAAAATCTCAAGCTCATTGTATATACTTACAGCGAGGATAGCTCTTTGGACTATATTGAAATCTTGCAAGAGATGTTACAGTATATTGATGAAAACCTAAAAGATGAGCTTAGCGTTAAAATATTAGCTACGCGAGCAGGGTTTTCCCCTTATCATTTTTGCCGGGTTTTTCAATGGGGGGTTGGCTATTCTATAATGGAATATGTAAGGAAAAGACGTCTTGCTTTTGCCGCCTCTGAAATTAGTTCAGGAAAGTTGATTGTTGATATAGCATTTAAGTACGGATATGAAACCCATACGGGATTCACAAAGGCATTCCGCAGCCATTTTGGCTGCACTCCCGGAGCCTATCGAAAACACAGTTTTTATGATATTCCGAAGTTGCCTGTTCTAAAACATACAAAGCAATATGTTGATGGAGGTATTATTATGGAACCTAAAATTATGAAAATGCCTGCTGTTAAAATAGCAGGGTTTCTTATTAATACAAATACCGGGAATGGTGAAAACCTAAGAAAAATCCCTGAATTCTGGGATGAATGTATTGATTCAGGACGATTGGATAATTTACAAAAAGAACCCTTTGCTAGAGTTCAAAACATATATGGGGTTTGCTTTCCTGAAAATCCTGAGAATGGTGAATTTAGATATGTAATCGGAGTTGAAGTAAAAGACGGACAGGAAATTCCCGGTGAGTACCATGTTTGCACTATACCTGAGGCATTGTATGCAGCTTTCAGTTCGCCGCCAAGTGATGACGCAACCGTATCATCTTCTGTTCAAGGAACCTGGAAATATATTTTTTCTGAATGGTTTCCCGGCTCAGGTTATGAATTTATGGAAGGCGGAATCGATTTTGAATTTTACGGTGATCGATTTCAGGGTGAAACCGGAAAAGTTGCGGAAATATATGTCCCTGTCGTAAAGAAAAATTAATGAATGTAATTTGGAGGTAAAATTTTAATGGTTATTATTGATTTAAAGGAAAGAGAAGATATATCCGGAAATGTTAAACTTAATCGTACTTATTTACAGTTTGGAGAATTATTAAGACTGCTAAGATTAAGAGAATTGCCTTCAAATATCATTGAGACGCTTAATCAGGATATTGAAGAAGTCAATTCAACATCACTTATAGACAAACATTTAAGGAAGTTGATTAGAAAGAAGCAGCTAAAAATCTTGAATTTACTTGAAAAGGAGCTAAAATTAGTACACAAAACCCACTATAAAAATCTCTGGTCAGGCATTGGCATTGCCGCTTTTGGAATACCTATAGGGTTTGCCTTATCTTTCATTTTTAGGGGTAATACAGCTTTGTATGGAGCAGGCATACCAATCGGTATGGTTATTGGCATGGTTGTGGGAACAAATATGGATAAGAAAGCTCTTGAAGAAGGAAGACAATTGGATATTGAATTTAAATGATTGATTATACAAAAGCTTCAAAGACATACGATAATACAAGGAACTCAAGTGATCTGATCATAGACATTATGAGCAATAGGGGAGTTTTTGGAGAGAATAAGAATATACTGGATTTTGGATGCGGTACAGGTAATTATCTTCAAAGAATTTCTTTCAAGTTTCCATGTAATTGTTATGGGGCTGAGCCGTCTATAGGAATGCGGGAAAAGGCAATAGAAAAGAATCCCGGTCTAACTATCGCAGACGGGAATCATGAAAATTTACCCTTTGAAGATAACTTTTTTGATTTTGTTTTCATGACCGATGTAATTCATCATGTGCCTGATCTTAATAGCCTATTTAAAAATTTATATTTAAAGCTAACTCAAACCGGCTTGGTATGTATAGTGACAGAAGGATGGAAGCAAATTGAAAGCAGGTGGTATAATAACTATTTTCCCTCTTTATCAAAAAATGAAAAAAACAGGTACCCTGACATCGATAAGATAGTTACTCATTCTATAGATAATGGTTTTTCATTTGACACATTAGAGATTAAGAAAAACCCGGAAGAAAATGAAATAACAAGCCAATTTATTAAGCTTGTTGAAGAAAAAGGCTATTCAATGTTCCGCATTTTGGATGAAGACGAATATACAGAAGGACTAAGCAATTTAAAGAGGGACTTAGGAAAAATTATTACAACCAAAGACGCAGGCGAAACTCTAATTTGGTTAAGGAAATAGGGAGCCTCGCTAATCCGAGATCACCATAAACTCACCAGCCACCAGGCGTATAACCTCCGTCTCGGGGTACTTACTCCGCATGGCTGATTCAAAGGTTCTTGAGTTCACTGTCGAAGAAATAGGCGGGAAGGAATTATCAAAATGATCGAGAAGGATTTTTTTTGGCACGAGGCGGTCGATGAAGGGCAGGGCATAGGTGTTTATGTCAGTGCGGCCCTGAAAGGGCAGAATAAGGAGGTCAGCGCCCTTTGGATAATCGGTATTATCGTCCAGATTAAGGCTGCCCAGAAGTAATATGCGCTTTCCTTGAGACTGTATATCAAAAGCAATAGTTTCTCCAAACTCTCCATACTGTTTATTTTCTTTCAAAATGTGTTGCAACCTCTTGAAATTGGCCGGGATGCATAATCTCAGGAATGCCCTAATAAACATTGCCTTATCGAATACTATATGTGCACCTTTTAGCACCTTTATTTGAAAAGAGCCAATGTTTAAGATAGTGCCGGGGGAGATTTCCGATAAATGTTCCTCCGGTATGCCCTTCGAAATGAAGTTTTCTCTTACCTTTCCTGTGCAATAAACAAGGTTTTTCTTTCGGCTTTGGTTCAGAATAGCAGGGATATTCCCTGCATGGTCCAAATGGCCATGGGTTATCAATATATGCTCAATCTCGGCAAATTCTTTTATCGATGGTTGAAAAATTTTCTTGTTCAATGGAATAAATGGATCGATTAAGATTTGTGTTCCATCACATTCAAGCAGTATCGAAGCTGTCCCAAACCATTTAATTTTGATAGACAAACACAACCCCATCATAAATATAGCGCAAATTTAGATGCTTGTAAAGCATTTACTCTCTAAAACCGGTTTTGTTTTGATATGTGCAGCAAAGCGGAAATCTTCGAGTTTTATGTGATTTACCAACCAGTCTTTAATTACATGAACTATATTGTCGATCAATTCTGCGCTTGGACCTTCTTTTACAAGCCTCCGTGTCTGCCCCCTTACTATGGTCTTAAACTCTTCATGGTGGCGCTTATGGGCAGAGTACTCAAGGTAATTATGACTAAGCATAAGGTCCTCTTCGGCAGCAAAATGGTTAACTGAATAAATAACCAAAAATTCCAAGGTTCTTGCTATCTCTTCTCTTGCTCTCCCCTTATTAAAAGCGTAAAGTACCCTGTTAACGACCGTGAACCAGAGTCTGTGCTGGTTATCGACTACATTATCGCCTGTTTCGAGGCTCTCATCCCATTCGTACATAACGACCTCCTATATATAATTTATTGAAATTATGGCAATATGGGTTTATCCGGATAATCTAATTTAGAAATGGCGGAGTTTTTATGGAAATTATTATTATATTTGTCTTAATAGTTTTGGTTTTACTGCTCGTAGCGGTGCTTTTTAAGCTTCGTTCAGGCAGGGCACCGGACATATCTCCTCAGATGCTTGACTTGAAGAATGAGCTGACCGATCTAAAGACCAGACAATTAGAAAGCCAGGCCGCCTCCCTTGGTCAGCAGCAGAAGCTCCTTGTGGATACCCAGGCTCAATTAAGCAGTCAGCTCTCTCAAATGATGTCAAGGATGGACCAGAATTTGAATCTGACCCAGGGTAATATCACTAAACAATTGGATAATTCAAACCGGATTTTTTCTGATATACATACAAAGCTAGGCACACTTGAGACCACTGCGAAAAATATTCAGGATATTGGGAGTAATATTGCAAGTTTACAGAATATTTTACAGGCGCCAAAGCTTAGGGGGAATCTGGGGGAGTATCTTCTTGAGGAACTCTTAAAGCAGATATTTCCTGCTAAGAATTATCAGATGAAGTACAGTTTTAAGAATGGTACCCAAGTGGATGCTATTATTACTCTGGGAGAAGGGATTGTCCCTGTTGATTCCAAGTTTCCCCTTGAAAGCTTTCAGAGGTTTATCAATGCAGAAAGCGATGAAGAGAAGAGGCAGCATAGACGGGAGTTTATTTCGAGTGTGAAAAAACGAATTGATGAAGTTGCAGATAAGTATATAAACCCTGCTGAAAAAACTTTTGACTTTGCTATGATGTATATTCCGGCTGAGAATGTTTTTTACGAGACAATTATTAATGATACCTTTACAAATAAGGACTATGAGCTTTTAAATTACGCAATGTTAAAACATGTAATACCTGTTTCGCCTAACAGCTTCTATGCCTACCTTATGGCAATAGCCTTTGGTCTAAAGGGTTTTAGGATTGAGCAGGAGGCAAAGACCATACGCGGGGAACTCTCTCAGATCCAGGAGAAGTTCGGGAAGTTCTTTACTGATTTTTCTATTGTTGGGAAACATCTTTCCAATGCATTGGGAAAGTATAATGACTCAGAAAAAAGTGCAGAAAGGTTAAATGAGCAGGTAAGCAGGATTACAGGGCAAAATAGGGAGTTGATAGAATAAATATAATCATTTCCCCGTTTTGGTTTTTACCCTTAGATCCAGCTCGACTCTCCAGTCGAAGATTGTGTTCAGCTCCTTTCTCGCTGCCTGACCTATGGCCTTTATCATTTCTCCGCCCCTGCCTACCACGATGCCCTTCTGTGATTCTCTTTCTACAAGGATAAAGGCTCTGACCCAAAGGCGCTGCCTGCCCGTAGCGGAATCGGTGCGAAGTTCAAGGTCTGCACATTCAACACTTATTGAATGCGGCAGCTCTTCCTTTAGACGAACTATCGCCTTCTCTCTTATAATTTCAGAAATCCTGAATGGCATTTCCTGATCCGTATAATACTCTTCAGGGTAGAAAGGTTCACCGGGATCAGCCATTTCGAAAAGGCAGGAAAGGAGCGGCTCGATTCCTTCATTTTTTAGACAGGAGATTTCAAAACAACGAGATGTATTTATATCCGGCAGGTATTGCTCAAGGAAACTCATCGACCTTTTCGTATCTGCTCCAATTGCATCTATTTTATTTATTGCGATAATGGTTCTGTCTTGAAACTCATGAAGTCTTCTTGCAACTTCCTCTTCTTCAAGCCCCGGTGCTCGACTTGCATCTATAACATAAAGTACAAGTTCGGAATCTATAAGAGCTTTATCGGCTACATCCATTAGTTTTTTGTTAGGCTTTTTGTTTGAAGTATGCCGGCCCGGAGTGTCAACAAAGACTAGCTGTCCTGCAGGCCTGGTGAGTATGCCCCTTATAGCGTTTCTTGTTGTTTGGGGTACGGGACTTACAATTGCAACCTTTGCTCCACAGATTAGGTTAACCAGAGTGGACTTCCCGACAGATGGCCTGCCTGCAAGGGCTACAAAAGCAGCTTTTTGCACTATTTATTATCTCCCTTACTTTTTTTATTCAAGATGGATTTTACAGGATGAAAAAACTTTTCAAGTTCTTCCAGATTGTTTTTCACCGCTTTTTCTCCCAGGTTTAGAAATTCTTTCTTTTTATGGAAGGAAAATGGTGTTGCATCATTACTGATATTTATTGTGAGTTCCGCTTTCTGCTCCTGCTCTGCCTGCATAGAACGCAGTGCACATTCAATGCTGCGATAAATTATCTGCGGCCCGCTTCGCAGTTCCCTTGGCATGTCGCGGCTGAATCGATTAACGTTAACCGCAAGTACATGCTTAAAGCCTTCTTTCCTTGCTATTGCTACAGGTATATTATCTACAATCCCTCCATCAACAAGATACATATTATTATGAATTACAGGCTCAAAAAAAAGAGGGAAGGACATTGATGCCCTTATTGCTATTGCAACCTGCCCTTCTTTAAAAATTATCTCATCTCCGCTAAGGAGGTCTACCGCATTACAACGGAAGGGAATTTTGGTTTGGTTAAAATTCTTTCTACGGGTAAGCTTTTCGATAAGCTCCAGCGCCTTCTGCCCCTTATCCATTCCCGGCTTTGTTGCAAAGCTTGCAAGCACCTGCCCTGTCTGAATGATGTGTCCGACAGGTCCGTCAAGCTTAAAAACAAAGCTGTCCATATAATCGCCTATCTGAAACTCTTCCATAATAAAGCGTGCCATTTCTGTAGGAGACATTCCGCAGGCATAGATGCCTCCGACTATTGCACCCATGGAAGTCCCTGCAATCAGAGAGGGCTTTGGAAAACCAAGTGCATCAAGGCCCTTAAGGAAGCCGATATGTGCAATTCCCCTTGCTCCTCCGCCCGAAAGTACAAGTGCCCATTTAAGCTTGCTTTTTGACATTATTCCCCGCTATTATCAACCAAACTTGATAAATCATCCCCTCCCTTAAAACGAAGCACATTTACCATGAAGATATTCAATTTATTTACGATATTTGGAGGCAGGAGATTACCATCCACTTCCACAGAAAGCAGGGGATAGTTCCTCTCTCTTGCCCAAGGTGTAAAGAGCCCCTCGATAACACGGCCTATTAAACATGCGAAGGGAGCAATATTAACAATGCCTGAGTATCCTGCATCCATTGCCGCAGCAGCAGACCCGGATGAAACTGCAATTTCAGAGTTCAGTTCAAGGTTTACAAAATGCTCCCTGCTATACTTCATTATTATACGCATGTCATGGGGGGTATCAGGGATTAATCCTGACGGCTGCAGTATTGAAAGTACCTTTTTTTCGATTGAGTGCTTCCACCACATTTCCAGGTTAAGTTTATGCAGGGTGCGCCGGGGTTTGGAAAAAAGTCTTCTCCCCGGTTTCCTTAAATTGATGAGTTTCTTTAGTTCGTATTCCCTAACAAAGTCAAGGTAATGAATCCACTCTGAGATTCCTGCAACCTTGACCACAATGCCCCTTTCGCTTAACAGTTCTGTCAGTTCCCCGACTGCAAAGTCATCGCGGCGAACGTAGATTTCGCCCACTACCAAGACCTTGGGGCAATCGGCAACCTTTGCTTTAAGAGGGATCTTTTTAAGATCGGCTGCAAGGTGTTCGAGTTCCTTCCAAATATGCTTTGGTCTTTTTTCAACTGTATCCATTAAGCGGAGCCAGGAGTTTTTAAAGTCCGCAATTGCCGCCTTTGGGTTAACAGCAGTTGTTAAGAGGCTGTTCTGAATGTCTTTAAGATAATCAGAAAAAACAAGACCCTTCCACATATCTCTTGCAAACCTTCGTCCAAGTTCTGTATAAGAATTATCGGCTGATAGAATAAATACAACAACATTTTCCAGCCTTAGGTCTTTAAAGAGATTCTCGTAGAAGACATAGTATTGACCTGTTCTGCAGGGGCCTGTTGTAATTGGCACAAAGAGGAGGTAAAGCTCATCCTTTCGGTATTTATCGCTCCAGATAAACTCCAAGGTGCTTCCAAGCACCAGATGACTTGGCACACATTCCTTGCCTGATGCGTGCATGCGGGCTATCTGAACGGTTTTGGCTGTTGCAACAGGAAGGGCTTCTCCGTTGATTCCCTGACTGCGCAGTGCAGCGCCAAGATAACCTGTGGAAATGTCTCCCATATTTGAAAGCAGGACTTTTACACGGTTATTATCGCGTATCCTCACCCTTTCACCTGTTTTATTATTATCAATCCTCAGGCGATCATCGGGTGCTGCCTCTTTCTCATAGACGAACTTCCAGCCGTTATCGTAGCGCTCATTTTCAATTTTATCTTTCTTCGCCTTATAACCATCGATTATATCAAGGAAGGCCTCAACTCTGGTGTCAATTCCTGCATCGGCTGAGTGAGAGTCCAGCTCCAGTACAAGGAAGGGCTTCTGACCCATTATCCACTTAATATAGTGAAGGATGAAGGAATCAGGGGCACATGAAAAATTAGAAATGAAGGCGAGGTAGATATTGTCTTCTTTCTTTATTAAACTCGATGCCTTTACGTCCTGTTGGCCATAATACCAATACATATTCGGGAATATTTCTTCGTCTTCGAATGGAAGTATGTCGAAGGGGATTATTGAATAGCCTCTGGTAGTAAACTTCCTTGGGATACCCATATTTGCTTCGGGAGTAAAGGCATTATAGGGTCTTCCAAAAAGTGCGATGACAGGCCTGTTAGCCTTACGAGCTTCCATAACTGCTTCTTTCCCAAGTTTGGCTGCTGCAGAAAAATACTCGTTCTGTTTTATCATTGCCTTTGTAAATGCGGCTTTTGTTTCATTATCACTTATACCTAGCTTTTCGCTCATTATTTGAAATAGCTCGAGGGCCTTTTCGTCTCCAAACTTAAAACTTACAACAAGGGGCAGCCACTTTTTTTTGTCAATATCGGGGAAAGCTTTTTCCATGTAATATGGAAGAGCCTGTGTTATTGGGCAGAAGTTTGCATGAACATTTTTTTCGTAGCTTGGCATGTCGCGGAAGTGGGGCAGAAGCACAAAATCGGCTCCCTTATCAAGGCAGTCCTGCACCGCTCCGTGGGCAATTTCTGCAGGGAAGCAGTACTCGGACTCGGCCTTTGCAAGACCCTCATCGGCAACTTCACTTGAGAGAAAGGTTTTAATGCCGAGTTCGTGGAAGAACCAGGAGTAAAGCGGGTAAAGAGTGTGGACAGAGAGTGCTCTCGGGATACCGACTGTGAAATTCCTGTGAGTTTCTAGTTCCGGAGCTGCGAATTCTTCAAAAAGAAGCTTTTGTCTTTTTTCAACATAGTCAAAGACCTGCACTTCCTTAATTGCCTTACGGGTATTTGTATACTTATTGCAGCGCCCTCCGAACATGTACTTACTATTATTCACATTTAAAACTTGAATCGGGCAAAGGTTTTCGCAGGACTTACATGTGAAGACGCTCTCGTAGCCGATCTCCCTTTCAAGCAATTCATTTATATCCGGTCTTATTTCGGTTAAGAGGCCTTCGGTATTTTTTCTTTTTGCAAGCAGGCCTACTCCGAAGCAGCCGGTCAGCTCAGGGGAAGGCGGAACAAGTATTTCCTTATTCAGCATCATTGCAAAGGCTAGAGGAACTGCAGGGTTCTTTGCCACACCGCCCTGGAGGAAAATCTTTCCGCCAATGGTACGATTTCCGACAACCCTATTAAGATAATTTGAAACAATGGAGCAGACAATGCCTGCCGTGATATTCTCGCGGCTTGCTCCCTGTTGAACTGCTTTGCGAATATCGCTGTTAATAAATGCCGAACAATGTTCTCCGAACTTTAAAGGTGCATCTGCTGCAAGGGCTATCGGGCCTATCTCTTCGGCACTGTGAATCGAAAGATCTCCTGCTGCACTTTCTTCCATGAAGGAGCCGGTACCTGCAGAGCAGGCTTCGTTCATTGCATAATCTATTGGTACGCCATTTTTTAATAGAACATATTTTGCGTCTTGGCCGCCTATTTCAAAAATTGTTTCCACATCCCGGTCAAAGTATGTTGTTCCAATAGAATGTGCGATAATCTCGTTATAAACTCCGGGTGTTTGCAAAAAGACTCCGAGTATCTCCCTGCTTGAACCGGTTGTTGCAATAAGACGTATATCGACTTCCTTTGAGCCTGTATCCGCAATTACCTTTTCTCTGATTTTTTCAAGACATCCCTTAAGAGCTTTGACGGGGTCACCATGGGTTCTTCCGTAATGGCTTGCTGCGATTTCGTCGGTTTCCATGTCAATGAGGCAGGCCTTGGTTGTTGTGGAGCCGCCATCAACGCCAAGTATATATCTGCGTCCCGGTATCACCTTGCTCTCTCGTCTTTCAAAAGTCCGCACCTTGTCTTTCTTGCCAATTAGTGCGTCCATTGTGTCAAAGCGTATCTCGTTGGTTTTAAAGAGCTTTTCCAATACAGGTAGGGGGGACCCGGAGGCTTGGGCAAGAACTGCAGCTCCAAGGGCTTCGAAAACATGAGCTGTCTCCGGGATTATGAAATCAATTTTGGGTGCCTTCTCCCTTATAAATCTAATGATATGGCGGTTAAGGGTGATACCCCCTGTAAGCACAACCCTGCCTGCTGTAACTCTTGCTCGTTTTAGAAAGTCGATGACCTTTACTGCCATAACATCCGAAAGAGAAAGTACTATATCGTCTTTTGTGGCCTCTCTCTTATTCAATTTATGGGTACAGTCGCTTTTCATGAATACAGAGCAGCGGGTTGAAAGGGGATATACCTTTGCACATTCAGGGACATTTTCTATGTCTTCCAGAACCATGTTCATGCGGGCGAGCTGTTGCTTTAGAAATTCTCCGGTGCCGGAGGCACATTTATTCCCTGAAAAATTGTTGATAATTTTACCGTTTTCAAGAGAATAGACTATTAAGTCCTCTCCACCCATGCTTACTACTGCATCCGCATTGAGACTAAGGGCCCTTAGGGCTGCTTCGACACAGAGGGGCTCCAAGGTGCCTGCTGCGTCAAACATGAAACGGCCCTCGTTTCCTGTTATAAGGGTCGGGAGACCAGTGAAGGCAACGCCGGTCTCTGCCTGTGCCGTTGCATCTTCGAAAAGTTTCTTTGCGGCAGCTTGGAAATCCCCCTCGTGGGGTAGTGCGCCGTTCCAAAGAGGCGTGTTTCCTTCTGCCAGAACCATTTTTAACGTAGTTGAACCAATATTAATGCCTAAGGACTTCATATTCCTGTCCATTTTACCTTAGACACCCTTCATTATGGAAGTAGTTAACGGACTCTGTTTTTGTAATTTTGCCTGAATGTATGAAATATTTCCTTCATTTTTTGAACTTCCTCTTCTTCAGGGGGTTTTTCACCGTAACGAGTTTTTATATAAAATGAGCGAAAAAGTGCGGAATCATCCGCATTTTCGAATCTTACCCTTGAAATTAGCTCATAATCGGCACTTGTTAAATACGGTTCCTTTTCGATCCCGTTTTTTCTGCATAGTTCAAGGAATTTTCGGTAAATTTCCCTGATCTGATTCGATGAAAAAAGCCTGCGCTTACCCTGTTTTCGCCCCGGAGCAATAGAGAAACTCCTCTCAGGTGCTTCTTTCCGCCCTGATGAGGCTGCCGTATTGTTTAAAAGCCATTTGAAAAGCCGGTAAATTAGGTAAATGGCTAAGGCAAATAATAGCAGATAGAAAATGGACCTGACAACTTCATAACCTGTACCCCCGGGGTCCGGGTAATATGCCTCTTCGGGGCCGTCAAAGGCTTCAAACTCCTGAGTATTTGCATCCGCCGACTCGATTCTTCCTGAAACCCGTTCAATAAGGTTGAACAGGGGTCTTAGGATAAAGATAATTACCGTGATAAGGGCCATTAATAATGGGGCAATGACATTAAAATAAAAGGTTCGTAAAAGGAAACCAATGAAACCAAAGAAGGCCCTGTTTCCTAAAAGAGCTCCAAGCAGCACAATTCCAAGAACTTGCATTAGGTTGATAATTCTAAAGTGGGTAGTGGCTCTTGTATCTTTATCGTGCCGCAGTGTATTCATAAGAAGAGCCGAGCTTATAAGAAAGATTAGAGCGAAGGGCAGGGAAGCTGCTTCAAGATGGACCCTGCCGCCGACGGCTATCATCAAAACTAAGAATAGACTTAAAACCTTAAAGAAAGTGTAAAAAACTTCGTTATAAATAAAATCTGATTTTAATTTCTCGATATTTCGTATGCAAAGACCGAGATACACTCCTGCCGGCAGGAGCAGTAAAAAATTTGCAAGACTTAACGGGATTACAATGAAGCATGCGGGTAATAAAACCAATGGGATAAAACGAATATATCCTTTTTCTGAAATTGCACCTGAGATAAAGGAGCAGAGTGCGAAGACAGGTAAAGTTTGTAATGCAGGCTGTCCTCCGCTAAGAGAAGAGAAGAAATTTGCAAAGGTGAAGTAAAAGCAAAGGTCACTTATTATTCTTAAAGTGAAAATTAGGTTCAACTTAGAATCTCCTCTGCCTTAATTATTAAGACCCTGCCTGCATTCTCCTTGGGTAAAAATGCCGTAATATCTTCATTCATTGTGGGGCTTATGATGATAAGTGATCTTGCTCCGCCCGGCCCGAGTCGTTTTATTGTTGCGGCGAACGGCTCTCTTATATTATACGAAGCACGACCGAGTCCTTCCATAATTGTGAAGAAATGCTTTCTGCCAAGTCCCTCCGGGATATATGACCAATTTCCGAAAACTCCCTGGGTTGTGGCATTTGTGTAAAAATCGTATTGGATCCTCCTCTCTTCAAGGTTCTTGCAAACTGTATGAGTTATGCTATAACAGGTTTCTATAATGGTTTCCTTTTCTTCTTCTATATAATCAGATTCCACGTTTAATATAACCGTAACAGCAGGTTCCATAGTAAAATCATGGTTTTTAACCATTATTTGGCCCATCCTTGCGCTTTGTGTCCAGGAAATGGCCTTCATCGGCTCCCTGCCGGAATACTCCCTGAACCCTGCGGTAAGTACCGGATCTTCAATAATAAATCGCCTGACAGAAATATCACCTAAAAAACCGCCAACCACTTCATTGACATTAACTGTATCAATTTCCTTTGGGTATACGACAATCTCGTTGAAGACGCCATAGCTATGCCTGTCTGCATTTAAGCCAAGAAAGTCCCCCCCGCTTAGGTATGCATGTGTAAACAGGTAACGGCCTCTCTTTGAAATTGATGCCTCCAGGTTGCGCTGCCGTCCCGAGCGGGGAGTCATAAATGTTGTATAGGAAAATTTAAACTCACTTGTATACTTGTTCGCAACTTCAAGGGGGTGATTGTGAAGTGTAAGCGAAGCGGGGATGCTTCCTTCGACTTTAAGGAAGGGTATGAATTTTAAGCGCGGGTTAATCAGACTTGTGATAATATCGAATTTTTCGTTAGGGGCTGCAAGTAAAACAGACGGGCCGTAATCAAATTCAACACCGTCAAGGGCCTTGTCAAGAAACCATTTTTCGGCAAGCAATACCAAGACCAATAGGGCTATGATGAAAATCAGCATTAACTAAACATCCTCAAGGGGAACTTCAGCTTTATTAATTATTCTGTTAAGGATTTCAGTATAGTTCGCGGTCTTTGTGGTGGAGCCCATGCTTAGGCGGTGGGTGAGTATATGGGGTGCAACAAAGCGCACGTCTTCGGGGATTACATAGTCCCTGCCGTTCATTGCTGCGCAGGCCTGACTTGCTTTATAAAGGGCGATAGCCCCGCGAGTGGATACTCCTGCTATAAACTTGCTCTCCTTTCGGGTAGCTTCGATTATGTCCATGATATAATCGGAGACATCTTCACTTACAAGGGTTTCGATATATTTTGCTCTGATATAGGCTGTTTCTTCATTGGTCACTGTTTGTTTTAATGATTCAACAATGTCCAGGGTTGACGGCCTTGAAATAACGCTAAGTTCCTGCTCTCTGTTCATGTATCCGAGAGAGAGCCGCATGAAGAAGCGGTCTGTTTGCGCTTCCGGGAGGGGAAAGGTGCCGTAGGATTCCAGCGGATTCTGGGTGGCCATGACCATGAAGGGCTCGTCAAGAATCGTGGTCTTTCCGTCGACTGTAATCTGGCGCTCCTCCATGGCCTCAAGAAGGCTTGACTGGGTTCGCGGTGTGGCCCTGTTAATTTCGTCTGCAAGCACTATGTTCGTGAAGAGGGGCCCCGGCCTGAACTGAAAGTCGCCGACTTTCTGATTGTAGAAATTTATGCCGGTAAGGTCCGAGGGGAGCAGGTCGGGTGTGAACTGAATCCTCTTGAAATCTCCTCCTATGGTCTTAGCAAAGGAGCGAAGAAGCATGGTCTTTCCTGTTCCGGGAATGTCCTCTATAAGAACATGACCCCTGCAAACAAAGCAAATTAATACAAGGAAGATGGAATCATCCTTTCCTATTATGACCTTAGAGCAGTTTTCGATAACACTATGCTTGTATGCAGTAAAACGACCGATATCCATCTTCTTCTCCGATAATTTGATTTTTTGTATTATATACGATTTATTGTTAGGATTACCATATCTATCCGGATAAGAGCTATACACATTTTAAGGATTTGGGGGTATAATATATTCATGGAACCTGCGGCCTTGGGTCGTTTGCATATTTAATCTATAGGAGAAAATCATGAAGAAATGGATTTGTTCAGTTTGCGGTTATGTTCATACAGGCGATGCTCCTCCCGAGTTTTGCCCCCAGTGTAAGGTACCTGCTTCAAAGTTTAGCGAGCAAAAAGCAGGTGCCTCTTTTGCTGCCGAGCATGTAGTGGGAGTTGCAAAGGGTGTTGATGCAGATATTATTAAGGATCTTCAGGCCCATTTTAACGGTGAATGCACCGAAGTTGGTATGTACCTTGCAATGTCAAGGGTTGCATTCCGCGAGGGGTATCCCGAAATTGGCCTTTACTGGGAAAAGGCAGCTTTTGAAGAAGCCGAGCATGCGGCAAAGTTTGCAGAGCTCCTTGGCGAAGTTGTCACAGACAGCACCAAGAAAAACCTTGAGATGAGGGTTGAAGCCGAGCACGGAGCCTGTGCAGGCAAGATGGATATTGCAAAGCGTGCCAAGGAGAAGAACCTGGATGCAATTCACGATACAGTCCATGAAATGGCAAGGGACGAAGCACGTCACTGCTCTGCTTTCAAGGGGCTGCTGGAAAGGTATTTCAAATAATTTTTAGAACAAGCGCCCGGGTTTCCCGGGCGTTTTTTTTAGAACTCTGTGCCTGTCGGCCATCCACTTACAATTCCAAGTACATCCCAGAATAGGCGATCCATGTCCGAAACGAACTGCCTTCTAAGCGTGTCCACAGGTCTAAAATTTGTCATTATCACCCAGTTGAAGCCGTTGGATGCGCGAACCATAATCGTAGATACTCCTGAAAGGGCACCTGTATGCCACCAATTATCACGCTGATTAACAGACCAACCAAGTGCATAAAAATCACTCACGGAAGACGGTGCAGTCATTGTGCGGATTGTTTCGTATTCAAGCAGATCAGGAACGTGAGGGAAGGCATCGACATGGACGAGTAATCTAAGAAACTCTAAAGGGTTTGCCACCCATCCGCCATAGGAATCCATGTGAGCAGGAATAGATGAGTACGGGTTCTCCCATTGGCTTGGGATATACTCGGGCTCATCGGGGACCGGCCCGTCGCTCCCTATCCTCATTCCGTAAATGCCTATGGGTGCTAAAATATGCTCTCTTACATAATCCTCGTAGGGCATATCCGTTATTTTTTCGATGATCCTTCCAAGTACAAAATAGCCGAAATTGGAATAATTATAGAATGTACCCGGCTCGTGCAAAATTGTAAAGTTCTGCAAAACCCTGGTCATTAGGTCGCTTCCCGACAGAGTATTATGTATGAAGACCGGATCATTCGGTGTATTGCCCCAGCCGCCTGAGCTATGCTCAAGGAGATGTCTTACAGTCACATCGGTGTCGGCTCTGTTTGATCGAATTGGTGTACCGTATTCATTGTTGAAAATGCCGCCTTCTCCAAAAACATAGTCATCAAGAGAGAGCCTATTCTCTTCTACCAGCTTCATTATTGCGATTGCCGTTACAGGTTTTGAAAGGGATGCGATTCTCATTCGATGCTCGTCAGTGAGCTTTATTTTTTGGTCGCTGTCCGCAAAGCCTATTGCTCCCGAGTACACAAGCCGCTCGTTATACGAAACCGCCATGGATACTCCGCCGGGATTGCTGTACTTTTCGGAAAAAGCTATTAAGTGTTCTTCTATGACTCGCACATGCTCGGGTACAGGCTCTGATGCTCTTGTACATGCAGAAAAAACAAAAGTTAAAAATAAACATAGGCAGATTAATGGAAAAGCTTTTTTCATGAATTATTCTCCATGGGAATTTTTTTATTGTTTTTGGTATTGTTCAAACTCTGCCTGCGAGCAGTATACAAAATGCCCTGCTTCCACTTCCCTCATTTGCGGCTGCTCAGAGTTATAATCGTGGGATGCCTTTGGATCATAGCTTATTCTGGTTCTGTATTTTTCTGTTAAGGGGTTCGGCTGCGGAATCGCCGAAAGCAGGGAGCGCGTATATGGATGTATCGGATTCCTGTAAAGATCGTCACTTCTTGCAATTTCTACAAGTTTTCCGTAATACATTACACCAATCCTGTCGGAGAAGTATTTTACTACAGAAAGATCGTGTGCAATAAACATGATTGTCAGGCCAAGGTCACTCTTTAAGTCGTTTAATAGATTTATTATTTGGGCCTGAATCGATACATCAAGGGCTGAAACAGGTTCATCTGCGATAACTATATTCGGATTAAGTATTATAGCGCGCGCTATACCAATGCGCTGCCTTTGTCCCCCTGAGAATTCGTGGGGGTATCTTGTTGCATGTTCTTCGGTTAAGCCGACCTTGTCGAGCATCTCGTAAATTTTTTTCTGATTCTCTTCCCTGTTTTTCTCACCGCGTGCAATTAAGCCCTCAGCTATAATTTCCTCTATGGTCATGCGGGGATTTAATGTATCTATCGGGTCCTGGAAAACCATTGCCATATTACGGGTAATATAACCTCTTAAGCTATTAGTCATCTTCCCTGAAATATCCTCGCCCTTTAGTTTGAACTTGCCCCCTGTCGGGTTATAAATGCGAATTAAGGTCCTGCCGATTGTGGTTTTACCGCAGCCGCTTTCCCCGACAAGACCAAAGGTTTCAGATTCGTAAATATTAAAGCTTACTCCGTCAACAGCTTTTACGACATTTTTACTTTTTCCAATACCGGAAGTGAAATACATTTTTAGGTTATCGACTTCAAGGAGAGCTTGTTTTTCTTGCATTTGCATGGGCCTCCTTCATTCTTTGTATCCTTTGTGAATATATTTCAGGCATTTGAACTTTCGGTGCATGTGGGTGTAAAAGCCAGGTCGCTGCATAATGTGTTTCGCTTAACTTAAAGAAGGGCGGCTCTTCTTCAAAATCTATCTTCATAGCATTTGAGTTTCTTGTCGAGAATGCATCACCGGGAGGGGGGTAGATCATATTTGGAGGAGTTCCCGGAATTGAAAGAAGTCTTTTCTTTGTTTCAAGGTCCGGCATTGAAGAGAGCAGGGCCCAGGTATAGGGATGAGCAGGTTCAAGGAAAATTTCGTTGCAGGTCCCTGTTTCTACGATTTTACCTGCGTACATTACATTTACCCTGTCTGCCATGTTTGCAACAACTCCAAGATCGTGGGTAATAAAAATAATCGACAAGTTTCTGGATGTCTTTATATTGTTAATCAGTTCAAGGATTCGGGCTTGTACGGTAACATCAAGTGCAGTAGTCGGCTCATCGCAGATAAGAATCTCGGGGTCAGAGGCGATGGCGATTGCTATAACTATCCTCTGCCTCATTCCGCCCGAAAACTGGAAGGGGTACTGATAAAAGCGCCGAATCGGATCCTGTATGCCCACAGCCTCCATAAGCTCTAAGGCCTTCTCTTTTGCATCGGAAGCGTTCATTTTTTGGCTAAGGCGCAGGACTTCTGTAATCTGCTTACCTATCCTCATTATTGGATTTAGAGCCGACATGGGGTCCTGAAAGATTAAACCGATTCTTTTTCCGCGGATTTTATGGAAATCGTCTTCACGGATTTTTGTTAAATCCATTCCGCCGTAAAGGATTTCACCGCCATCGATAATCGCATTACCTGCAAGAATTCCCATTATTGCCTTTACCGTAACAGATTTGCCTGAGCCCGATTCACCTACTATGGCAACTGTTTCACCCTTCTTTAGGTCAAAACTGATACCCCTTACTGCACGTACTAGGCCGCCATAAGTGCGGAAAGATACTGCCAGATCATTTGCTTCAAGTATTATATCGGACATGCTATATCTCCCCGCGCCTTGTGGGGTCAAGGGCTTCACGCAGACCGTTTGCAAAAAGGTTAAACGAAATCATCAATATGGAAATCAAGACTGCAGGGAAGAGAACCTGATGGGGGAGTGTGAGCAAAGTCCTCTGGCCGTCTGCAAGCATAACCCCGATTGATGTGTCGGGCGGCCTTAGGCCGAGTCCAAGATAGGACAGAAAGGCTTCGCCGAACATTACGCCGGGAACCATTATCATTGCGCGTGTTACAATGGGGCCTATTCCGTTCGGAAGAATATGGCGGAAAATAAGCTTGCGATCTTTTACACCGAGGGTTCTTGCTGCAAGTACATATTCACGGTTCTTATATCTGAAAAATTGTGCCCTTATTGTCCAGGCGGTGCCAATCCAGCCTGTTAGAATAAATGCAAGTATTAAAGTCATGACACTTATGCCAAAGAACATGATTATCATTATCATTACAATTAAGGATGGGATCGATTCAAGGAGCTCTGCGAACCTCATCATGACCATGTCGGATGCACCGCCATAATAGCCTGCAATTGATCCGTAAAGGAGTCCTATCGAGACATTTATGGCCGTTGCCAGAAATGCCATTAATAGCGAAGTTCTTGCGCTCCTCCAGAGCCTTGTCCAAATATCCCTTCCAAGGAAGTCGGTGCCAAACCAATGATACCTGTCGGGGACTCCCCTCATGATATAATCATTAACAATCACATCTACCATATCAACATTCATAATTACACGGTGATTGCTAACGCTGATAATACTGCCTGGGGGGAAAATTTCAGGGTTATCAAGGTTTGCAAGTCTTCTGTTTGGAAGGCTTAAACTGCCGTTGGCAATACCAAGACGCTCAAGGCCCGGTATACGCGGCGGCATATTTATAAGGGCCACATTCTGCATGTTATACTCGTATTCGTTCATCCATGGGCCGATAATTGCCATTATTATGATGACAGATATATTAAAAAAGGCGATAACAGATGCCTTATTCCTGACGAATCTGTTTAAAGAGTCCTTCCAGAAACCAATTGGCTCTGTTTTAAACCTTTCGTCTTTAATGTCTCCCATTTGAACAAATTCAAATTTTTCTTTGCTCTTTTCGGGGTAATTTTCTTTGGTAAAGTATTTTTTCATTGCTTTTTACCCCCAATGCGGATACGCGGGTCAACAACACCGTAAAGTAAATCAATTAATAATACTGTAAGTAAGCTTATCGAAGTAAAAAGAATTATCAGCGCAATAGTCAATGGATGATCATTTGTGTTTACCGAAGCTATGAAAATTCGTCCGACACCTGAAATCGAAAATATCTGCTCGATAACAAGGGCGCCAAAGAAAATCCCAATAAACTGCCAAACAAAAATGCCAAGGACAGGAATCGTAGAGTTCCTGAAAGCATGGCGGACAGTGGCCTGGAATTTATTAAGGCCCTTTGTCCTTGCAAGCAGCATGAACTCGGAGTTAAGGGTGTCAATAAGCTCTGCCCTCAGGTTTCTTGCGATTACTGCTATTGGGCCGAGTGCCAGAGCTATTACGGGCAGGATCATCGAGTGGATCTTCTGCCAGCCTGTTGCCAACGGCTCAAAAAGAATTGGGAATATGCCAAGGCGGAAGGCAATAAAATACTGTAAGAGCAGGGCAAAAATAAAGCTTGGTATTGAAATACCGAGGACTATCATAACAGATATGACATGGTCTGCAATTCTATTTCTTTTAAGTGCTGCCAGAATTCCAAGCCCGATCCCGAAGGGGAGTGAGAGGAACATTGACATAAAGTTTAACTGCATGGTAACACCCATCCTTCTTCCGACTACCTGGAAAACAGGTGTTCCAATATCAAACTTTAAAGAGACACCAAAGTCCTGCCTTAAAATTATCCCTTCCAGAAAATACAGGTACTGTATGGGAATTGGTCTGTCCAGATGATACCTTGCTTCAAGCATCTGTCTTACGGCAAGAGGCATCAGGGGATCGTCAAAAACATTGCCCGGCATGAATCTTAGGGCAATAAAACATACTGTGGTTATAATAAACATGGTTATTAAGAACCCGAGTAATCTTTGAAGTATGTACTTTACCATTTAACAGCCCCGGGGAAAACCTTGGGGTTGCCCCCAAGGTTTAAGTAAAATTAATTACCAGTAAACATCTGCCCAGAATGTTCCCCAGCCAATACCTATAGCATCAAACTCATCGACAGGAAGCCACATTCTTTCGCTTATAAGGAATTTGGCCTCGATTTGAATTGTCGGTATTACTATAACATTCTCGTAAGCATACCTGTCCATTACAAGCGCCATCTCCACAAGTCTGTCCTGGCTAAGGCGGTATTCTTCTGAGCGTGCCCTTCTCCAGGCATCGTCGATGGTCGGGTGGAAATGCGGGGCATTAAGAGAATCGTATTCGCTCTGATAGAAGAGGAACATGATCGTGGGGTTGTTTGTAACTTCACCGTATAACCAACCGGCCCAGCCAAGCTCGTAAGCATTCGGGTTTGTCTGGAATGCCTTCATTGCATCCATGTGCATCTGATAGGGCTGGGTGATAAGTTCCATGGAGAATCTGTTACGGCCAAAGAGTTCAGCCCATGCAAATTGCAAATACTCTGCCTGGAGCATCCAGACCGTGGCAGTTTCGGAAACATGCATGGTCAAGTGAATGGAGTCAAGACCATGCCTTGCCATTGCGCTGTTAAAGAGGCGTACAGCACGATCAGGGTCATAACCGTAGTTTGCAGGGAAGTATGCCTGTCTCTGCGGCAGATCTCTAAACAGAATGCCTTCGGCCGGATATGCGCCTGCAATTTCTGTAAGGACCATCGGCCAGGGCCTGTGGGTTGATAGATCGCCCAGAGTTTGTCTGTCAGTAGCATAGAATAGGGCCTGCCTGAACTCAAGATCGTTTAATATCGGTTTTTCCGTATTCCAGGTATTTATTTCGATATTTGTTGTCTCTGATGACATGGTTCTTCTTACCCTCGGGTCTTCAGCATAGAGAGGATAGGTGATGTTTGTAAGGCCTATATAGTCAAGCTCCCCTGCTTCAAAGAGCTGCATCCTTGTATTGGCATCGGGAACCATCCTTACATTTACCTGATCGAGTTTGATTAAATTCTGATCGGCAAGAACCCAATTATCGTTTCTTGAGAATACGCGCTGAGAATCTTTTACCCAATGTGAAATATAAAAGGGCCCTGAGCTTATTACGCTGTCAAGGTCTGTGCCGTAGGTTGTGGCAGTCCTGTCAGCGTTCATGAAGCGCTCGTAAAGACCTTCATGAACCGGCTGCGCTCCTCTTGTTTGGAAGTGTCTCATGACATCGCGCTGAGAATGGCGCATTGTCGCTTCGATCTGGATGGTATAGTCATCGATCTTTCTGATTCCGACATCTTCCCACCTTACAGGGGCGTTGCCCGGCCTGTTCTGGAAGTAGTACTCTTGGGCACCTCTTATCGTTATAAGATAATCGTAGAGCATCCAGGCTGTCACATTACCCATATTCGGATCCAGCATCATTCTATAGGAGTACATAAAGGTGTCTGCATTTATTGGTGTGCCGTCTATCCACTGAGCATTGCGCCTAATCGGGATATTCCAGATTAGACCGCTTGTGCCAACCGGCTGCGGGAAATCTGCGGCGAGTTCCGGAACGTCATGACTGCCTGATCTGTCTGCAAGAGGCACCCTTCTATAAAGTGCGCCTGTCATCCACCAGACAACATCACCTTCGAAAGCGGCAAGCGACATGTGCGGGCTTATGTTTGAAACATCGCCGCCGTCTGCATACCTATATACCTTAGGTGGTTGCTCCACTTGCTGCTCCTGCTGTCTTCCGCAGCCGGTAAAAACCGTGGCAGCGACAAGCAGCAATGATAGTAAGATAATTACCTTCCTCATAAAATCCTCCAAAAAAACTTTAATTGATCCTAGAGGTAAATGGTATCCCTACTATAAGCTGCTGTCAAGGCAGACCGGCGCCCCAGACGCCGGCGCCTTTTAAAACCCGAAAACTGAAAAATTAACTAACCCTAGAGCGAAAGCAATTACGGCAAGAATTGCAAAGTGCGCAGGATAAAAGGTATAAAAGAGGAATTTCGCACGTCTGCCGCGCTCGCCGTTATATGCCCATAAAAGCGGAATAATGAGCAGGGCCCCAATTGAGAAGATCGGATATTGGCTCATCAGGACTTCCAGTTGGGCCAATCTTCCTGCTGTACCTAATATTGCATCCATTTCCTCCATCCCCATTCCCATAACTGCCCGTGTAGCTAAATTGGATACAAGCATCATTATAAACCAGCTTATAAGAGGGATGGTTCTTCTTCTCTTTTCGTTCTTGATTACATGGTATAAAAAGATCATCAAGGGGCCGAATAGGGCTCCTTCGATAGTTACCATGGAAACAAGCAGTATTGCTATAAAGGTAATGACAAAAAGGGCTCTTTTATTCCCTTGAACATACAGTTTTTCGTATAAGGCAAGACAAATTAGGCCCACCAATATGGAAAAGATTATATTGAGAGTGTAAATTCCCATTGCCAATGTATACGGAAGTTGAGCAATCAAACCGAATACCAAGAGCCGCAGCATATATCTCTTTATATTGGATGTACGCCTGAATCCCTCTGTAACGAAGAAAGCCATAATTGGAAAGGTGATCCCGCGTAAAATGTATAACGGAATATGCACCCAAACAGGGAATATCTCCCATAAGATCATGACAGTGTGGTGGATACCCATGGAAATTATTGCAATAAGTTTTAAAGTGAAGGCATCCAAAGACAATTTTTTCATAAAATCTCCTATCTTAAATTATTTGTACTCTATCTTTTTTATTATATCAAGAATGTCTTTTCATTTTAGTCCTAATTTGCTATATTCACATCATTATGTTGCCTTTAATAATAGAACTATTACAATCTCAACCAACCGGACAGGAAATTTGCGTGCGTGGTTGGGTAAGAACAAAGCGGGAAATGAAGAATCTGGTCTTCGTAGAAGTGAATGACGGCTCCTGTTTTAATAATATTCAGTGTACCTTCGACACAGGGGCAGGGCTGAACCCCGATACCGAAGCGGCCTTGGCCGAGTTAAGCACCGGTGCTGCCGTGGAAATAAAGGCAAAACTCATTTCATCTCCTGCTTCGGGGCAGGCGGTGGAGGCTGCGGCAACCGCCCTTACAATACTCGGCCCATCACCTGTAGAGACCTATCCCCTGCAGAAGAAGCGCCATACCCTGGAATTCCTGCGCGAAATTACCCACCTGAGGCCAAGGACAAATACCTTCGGTGCAGTGGCAAGGGTGCGAAACCGTCTTGCCTTTGCTATCCACGAGTTCTTCCAAAGCCGGCATTTCAAATATATTCACACCCCGATTATCACTTCGAGTGATGGGGAAGGGGCAGGGGCAATGTTTCAGGTGACCACCCTGGACCTAGCTGCCCTTGCAAAGTCGGGTAAGGAAGTGGATTATTCCAAGGACTTCTTCGGGAAGTGGACAGGTCTTGCTGTAACAGGCCAGCTCGAAGTCGAGGCCTTTGCACAGGCCCTTACGAGGGTCTATACCTTTGGGCCGACTTTCAGGGCGGAGAACTCGCATACAACAAGGCATCTTGCCGAGTTCTGGATGATAGAGCCTGAAGTTGCATTCTTCCGCCTTGAAGACAATATGGCTCTTGCAGAGGAATTTTTAAAGTATATTATTGGGGCAGTTTTAAAGGATTGTACCGAAGATCTTGCCTTTTTCAACGAGCATTACGAGAAAGGAATTATCGACACCCTTGAGCTTGTTGCATCCGCGAAGTTTGCACATATTACTTATACAGATGCCATCAAGGAAATGGAAAAATCAGGCGAGAACTTCGAGTTTAAACCTTATTGGGGCTGTGATATTCAAACCGAGCATGAGCGCTTCCTTGCCGAAAAACTCACAAAGGGGCCGATAATCGTCACGGATTATCCGAAGGAAATTAAAGCCTTCTATATGAAGCAAAATGATGATAATAAAACCGTGCGGGCTATGGATGTATGTGTCCCCCGTCTTGGGGAGATTATTGGCGGCTCCGAGCGTGAAGATAATTTTGAGAGGCTTGAAGGTCGTATAAAGGAGTTAAATCTGAATATTGACGATTATTCATGGTATCTTGATCTTAGGCGCTATGGAACTGTTCCGCATTCCGGGTTTGGCTTGGGCTTTGATCGTCTGATGCAGTATATTACAGGCATGGTTAATATTCGGGATGTTGTTCCCTTCCCGCGCACTCAGGGAAAAGCTTAATTTCTAAAGCCATAGGGCCGGCTCTGCAGGTATAAGGTTCCCGCAGTTATTACAGTAGATGTCTGTTACCATGTATAGAATACTTCCGTCAATGATGTTTTGATGATTGCATTCTGTGCAATCGTTGGTTTTTATTTCATGAAGCCGGTTGCTTGAGATAGTAATGGTATTAACAGTATTTATCAGATCTCTATAGTTTATGTAAGTATTTTCGGGATCATTCGGGTCGAGGATATGTATTAATCCAAGATGCATATTATACCCTGTAAATAATACACTCTCTGATTGCGTATTCAATATTGCAGGTATCTGGTTTTGCTCAAGGTATATGAGCAGATCTCTTAAATATCTAAACGTGACGGTACTTACATATAAATCAATATTTTCCCGGTTTTGCTCGCTTTCAAAATAGTAAGTATCAATCATTTGTAAAAGAGCCGGAGTACTTCCTCCATTTGCACTTATTAAGTTAATAGAGCTAAGATTTGTACTCCTTGCAGGGATGAAATCGCGAACATCTATCCTGTCTACACGCAGCATTGCCCTTAAAATAGGGGGAATACTGACAGCCACCATGCCTATAAACAGTATAGAGATAAATACTGCCATGAAAATTTCGAGCTTTTGCCTGTTAAAATAAATCGCCCTTGCTATTAGAATGTTTAATCTGTATTTGAGTCTTTTTATCACCTTTCCTGCTCTCCACCGGTTATCTGAAAGCTCCAAAAACCCATCCAAGGAAGAGAAGAGCTCCAATAAAAATAAGGAAGTACGGAGCGTAAACTAAAACTGCTGCTAAAAACATTGCAGGAAGGTCTCCCTTCTCCAAATCCAGCTCTTCCTCAGCCCTGTTCTTTTTCCTTGAGAATATCTTTTTCAAGAACATTATATCTAACCCAACTTATGATGACAAGCTACAAAATGCCCCGGTACTGCCTCAATTAGATCAGGCGTCAATTCCTTGCAAATGTCAGTAACATAGGGGCAACGGGTATGGAATTTGCATCCGGTCGGAGGTCGAATCGGGCTTGGTATATCGCCTTCCAGAATCACCTCTTCCCTCGACTGGTCGGGGTCCGTTGTCGGTATGGCCTTAAGCAGAGCTTCGGTGTACGGGTGGCGGGGCTGACGGAACATATCCTCTGTTCTTGCAAGCTCAACTATATTGCCAAGATACATAACCCCAATACGATCACAGATATACTTTATTACGGACATATCATGGGAAATGAAGAGATATGTAAGCTTGTCTTTTTCTTTCAGGTCTGAAAGCAGGTTCAAAATCTGTGACTGTATGGATACGTCCAAGGCCGACACCGGCTCATCGCAGACAACGAACTTGGGATAAACTGCAAGAGAGCGGGCTATTCCGATTCGTTGGCGCTGTCCGCCCGAAAATTGGTGGGGATACCTGTGTATCATATAGTCTGCCAAGCCGCAGTTCTTCATGACCTTCTTTATATGGTCAAACATATTCTCGTTAGTTTTTGTGAAAAAGTTCTGAGCTAAAAGGCCTTCTCCTATAATCTGCCCGACAGTCATTCTCGGATTTAAAGAGGAATACGGATCTTGAAAAATAATTTGCATTTCCTTGCGTAAGGCTCGAATCTCTTTATACCTTAGCCGTGCAAGGTCTATGCCGCCATCCCTGAACGCTTCCAGAGTTTTAAAGTTAGGATCACCTTGCATACTATTGCGAAGCTTCTCGATTTCTCCGTATTTTTGCTTTATCACCTGATCTTTTTCGGCTATTTGAACTTCGAGGTCTGCAATTGCAGCTTCATATTTTCCTCTGTTGTTAGTATTTGTAAGTTTTAACCTGTTCTTATCTACCCTTGCGTTTAATTTATTTCTCTCCCTTACAACTTTCTCGTATTCCGAATATGCCATCTGCACAGCTTCGACATCTTTAGAAAGCATTAACCCGCCTAAAACTTGTGCAATGGCAAGGAACTCATCTTCGGTGAGCTTTTTTGCCTGAGCGTAATTTTCCATGGTGCTGAATAATTGCTTGTCTGTTTTATCGGATTGCTTTTTTATTGCTTCCAAGGTTACAGACAGTGCTTCTGTTTTTTCGTTCTGTCTTACGAGTTCATTCAGCAATGCAGGGAGCCTTGCAACAGTCTTACCAAGGTAAACCGGAGCAACTGAGTCAAGTGAGCGTCCGAAGTATATGGTCTTGCCGTAAGTCTGCTGGTATAGCTGCAGAATGGTACGCCCGAATGTAGACTTACCGCAGCCGCTCTCACCTACAAGGCCCAATGTTTCGCCCTCGTAAATATCCATCGATATGCCATCGTTTGCACGGACAAAAAGGTTCTTCTTCCCCTTAACAGGGAAATATTGTTTCAGATTCCTTACCCTTAGTAAAACATTTTTCTCATCCGTTTGAGGAGCCGAATAATCTATAGAGTCTGCAATCTTTAATGCGGTTTTTGTAAGTTGATTATAGTCCACTTGCTTCCTCCTTGGTTCTTTCTGCCTTGGATGGATAAAAACATCTTATTGTATGGTTAGGCGCAACTTCCTTTAGCTCAGGGTGATTTGTCTTGCAATTACTGTCTGCATACTTGCATCTTGGGGCAAATCTGCATCCGGCCGGAAGGGCAAGGGGGTGGGGAACGCTTCCCGGAATGGCATCAAGGCGTACACCTGCAGGAGTATCAAGCCTTGGTATTGAGTACATAAGTCCCTCCGTATAAGGATGAGACATTGAGTCGGCAGAAAAGATTGTGCGCTTTGGTGCCATTTCCACTACTTCGCCGCAGTACATTACAGCCACATCATCAGCCATTTGATTTATTACTGCAAGATCGTGGGTGATAAAAAGGATGGATGTTCCCTTTTCCTTCTTTAGATCGTTCATTAGACGTAGTATCTGTGCCTGTATTGTAACATCAAGAGCAGTTGTCGGCTCATCGGCAATTAAGATGCTTGGTTTACAGGCAAGGGCCATTGCGATCATTACCCTCTGGCGCATTCCGCCTGAGAGCTGGAAGGGATACTGCTTTGCAACCGTTTCAGGATTGGGTATCTGTACATCTGACAGGATTTCTACAACCTTTGCATTAGCCTCAAGTTTGGTCATTCCCTGATGTATAATAAAGCTCTCTCCTATCTGCCGCTCTACGGTAAAAACAGGATTTAAGCTTGTCATCGGCTCCTGAAAGATAAAGGAAATCTTATTGCCTCTGATTTTATAGAGCTCTTCCAGAGGGGTCTTTACAAGGTCCTTCCCCTCGAAAAGGATTTCCCCCGAATGGATATAACCGTTTCCGTCCAGAATCCTCAAGACGCTCATTGCGGAAACTGACTTTCCGCTTCCGCTTTCTCCGACTATACCGAGGGTGCGGCCGGCATCAATTGAGTATGAAACACCGTCTACACCCCTGACTGTACCACGTTTGGTGGTAAAATATGTATGTACGTTTTTCAGCTCAAGCAAGGGCATTTTTCACCTACCTGTCGTTTGATTTCGGGTCAATTGCATCGCGTAGGGCATCGCCTATCATACTTATGCTAATAACCGCAAAGCTTAAGGTTAAAGCAGGAAATACCCAGCGCCACCAGTGAAAACGTATGTCGGTGGAGCGTAAGCCCTGCAGCATATTGCCCCAAGAGGGCCTTGGCTCGTTGATTCCGAAGCCGAGGAACGAAAGGGATGCTTCGAAGAGCATGATGACTGCAAGGCTGAGGAGTATTTGTACCAGAATTACGGGGAGTATATTTGGGAGTATATGTTTGAAAATTATTACTCTTTCTTTTACACCCATTGCCTTTGCTGCCGTTACAAAGTCCTTCTCCCTTTCTACAAGTATGTTTGCCCTTGTTAAACGTGCAAGGAAGGACCAGCTAAGGCATCCCCATATCAACATTATAAGGATTAAGCGCATATGTTCTTCCAAACTATGTCCTATTGCATAGGACAGAACTATGGCAAGGGGTAGAAATGGAATGGCATTTACAATTTCTGCAAAACGCATTAAAACCAGGTCTACCTTGCCAAGGAAGTATCCTGAAATGCCTCCAATAATAATTCCGATAAAGCTTGCAATAATTACGCCGATTGCCCCAATTGTTAGCGATATTTTACCGCCTTCAAGGGTACGGCGGAAAACATTACGCCCGTAATGATCCGTTCCCATTAAATAACCGGTTAAGCCCCAGGTATGTACATTTCCTTCCGAATCAATTGCATAATTCTGATAATACCCTGAGTGAACAGATATTATATTCGAAAGATTTGGCGTATTTGTCTGCCTATAATTATTTCGTCCCCAGGAGACTACTGAGCCGTCATCAAGGGATGCAGAAAAATGCCAGGCCCCTGCCGAAATCGATCTTACCCTGCCCTGGATCTCCTGTGGTATATTATCAACCCCATGATCTCCAACCCCCCAGGTGACCACTGTGCCGTCTGTCAGCAGGGCCAAGCCGTCCCTGTTAGTTGCAGCCACATCCACAACACGCCCCTGTATCTGACGAGGTATGTCTGTAATAATTTGGATACTTCTATTGGAAAGGGCATATAGGTTCCTATCATAAGAAATAACAAAGGCAGTTGCATCCATCAGCAAGACCCTCTGTACTTGCCCTTCGAATAATTCAGGCCTTACATCTACAAAGTTTCTATTACCCCATACATGTATTTCACCTGTATTATCCACCGCAATAGAAATTTGGTTTCCTGCTTCTATGTAGACTATATTGGCTCTCTGCACTTCAGGGGGAACAGGGGCGAGCCTCAGCCTATCATTACCCCAGGTAAAGACATTCCCCCTATCATTTAATGCAAGGATGTGATCAAGTCCCACAGAGAGCATTGTGATATTGCCCATATTTTCGGGAATGCTTAAGAGCCTTTCGTTTGTGGGATTCCCCCAGATATACACATTATTGTTTAAATCAACCCCTGCGCCAAAGGAGTTCCCTACATCAATTATTTTTGCATTATTCCTTAATTCTCTCGGGACCTTCATTAGGCCAAGGCCCGGGCGTATATGCTGTTGAGAGGAGTCGGCGAAGTTTACATCAAGGGGATAAAATATGGGAAGAATGAAGCAAAGTGAAAAAATCAGAATGAAAATTATCATGCCTGTTAAAGCAGTTTTCTTCCCAAGGAAGTTTTTTAAAGCAGTTCGTCCCGGACTTTGTATCAGTTCTTCCTCAATAATAGAGTTGGTTTCTTCCATAATCTCGTTTTTATCGGACATTTTAACCTCCCCTTAATTAAACTTTGCTCTTGGGTCAACAAAAGTATAGGCAATATCCATAAGAAGGTTTGCCAGAAGTGCTAATGTCACATAGAAGAGGAGCATGGTAAAGGTGACACTGAAATCTCTATTACGCAGACCGTCCAACATAATCGATCCCATGCCGGGCCAGGAGAAGACACTTTCTGTAATCATGGAACCACTGAAAAGACCGACCGTCCATCCTATTGTTATATTTACAAGGGGAATTAAAGAGTTGCGGAAGGCATGGGAGTAAATAACAACCTTCTCCCTTACACCCTTAGCTCTGGCTGTGCGTACATAGTCCTGCCGCATTGCTTCTATCATACCGCTGCGTACATAGCGGGTAATGGATGCGAGGCTTGAGAAAACCAGGGTCATAACAGGTAAAACCATATACCTCCCCTGATCCATAAACCTTGCAAAACCTGTTCCCTGGAATCCTACTGTACCTGCACCCGATATTGGCAAGACCCCTAAGAGCACTCCAAAAACCAAGATGAAGAGAATACCCCAAATAAAGGTTGGCACACTAACCCCCACGATAGTCCCTACCTGGACGGCACTGTCAACAGTACTGCCCTTCCTGACCGCCGTAAAAATACCCAGGGGTATTGTGATAAGAAAGACAAAGAACATCACAAAGACACTGAGTTTAATGGTATTTGCCATAGCAGGTCTGACCAAATCTATTACTGCTATGTGATACGTTATTGAGCGGCCAAAATCGAAAGTGAGTACATTTCGCATCCAGATTAAGTATTGGATGGGCACTGCGCGATCCAATGCCAATTCGATGCGGGCCAGCTCAATGGCCTCATGCCACTCTGCAGGGGACATGCCCGGCTGGATTGCTCCAACCTGCATCATGGCTCGGTCGCCCGGGACCATTTGGTAAACTGCAAATATGATTATTGAGACGACGAAGAAAACGAAGACCAGGTACACCAATCTTTTAAGCAAGTGCTTTAACATGGATGGCTCCTATGGCCAATGGCCTAAAGGCCATTGGATAAAAGAGACAGGGCCTTAGGAAAGGCCCTGTTTGTTAAATTATTCCGGAAGTTTTATCTTAAATTTGCCCAAAGGATTGACTGCCGCCAAGCGCTAAAGGGAGTAGGGTTATAGTTTGCTAAATTTGCAGGGTGGAAGTCAAAGTACTCATCTGAGTAGAGGGGTAATTGCGGGAGAACAGCATTCCAATGAACCTGGAAGTCAAGCCAGCGCCTATCCCATTCGGCAGTGTCGCCGGGAGGAACAGTTCTTAATGCAACTGCAAGCCCGTGAAGTACAGGATCGTTCATATAGGTTGTGTTCGATGTTCCAAGGTATGCATCATCCGGGTTAAAGGTGTCCCATGGTGCAAAAAGAGGTGTGGCCCAGGAAGTAGCAAGGTTGAACATGCTATACTCTGTAACCCTTGCGGCCATTTCCCTCTGTAGAGTTGGGAAGTCCCCTGAGGTTTGATTGATAATAATGCCTACTCTGGCAGCTTCAGGTACGATAAGGGCGGCAATAAGGTCTGCTACCCTATTATCTACTGTTGCAAACCAGTTAATAATCAATGGTTCAAGTGCTCCTTGAGCATTTCTTCTATGCCTTGGGAGTCCTGAGCCGACAACATAGGGTCCGCCATCTGCATTTAAGGTCCAGCCGTCACCAACAAGGAGCTCTGTGGCTCTTGCAGGGTTAAAATGGTATTGGATTATTCGGTTATACAGGGTTCGGCTATTCCTCTGATACTCTTGGAATGCTAAACCGTACATACCGTGACCGACTGCACCGTAGCCGAAGGTAAACTGACGTGCAAATTCTTCACGATCTGCGATAAATGCAATTGCCTGGCGTACAGGCTGTCTTGATGTTGGGCTAAAATCGTGGCGGAAATGTATGTGACCATAACCTGCCCTTAGATATGTGGCATAAGAAACGCCGCTATTTGCAACCTCTGAAATGTCTAGAAGAGGATCAACATTCTGACCGCCTATACCTGCAAGGAAGTTCACCTGATCTGTGGCAAACATGTCTACCTGTACGGGCTGCGGAGTATGCTGAACGGTAATTCGTTGAATTTGAGGTTTATGTCCGTCGTAAAGAGCTTTGAAGTTTGGATTTAAATCCAGCACAGCAGAGCTTGTGATGGTATCGAAGTTGGTAACCACATAGGGCCCTGAGAATACGGTGGGTTGCCACCTCTGGCCGGTCTGCGGATCGTCTACCGAGCGGCGAATAAGGTCAATATTATAGTTATCGCTCAATCGTGCTCCCTGAGGAGTATCAATTACGGTTACTCCGGGCATCCAGACATGAATCGGATAGGGCCAAACATCAATATAGGTCATCTCAAAGAAGTAGGGGAAGTTCGGATTCCCTGAAGCATCTGTTGCCGCAATGGTAATGCTGAATGTATAGTTATCATACATTCGCAGTCCCCTAAAATGCCTTGGAGCTGTATCTCCTGCTGCCCTTACGGCCGAAAATTCAGGATGACCAAGTATCCTGTTTCCGCCTGTGGCGGCCGCTCCCAGCTCCCTCCATTCCGGAGAGTTATGCATCAGGGTAGAGCCTATAAAGTCGGCGGCTGTAATTGGGTTGCCGTCAGACCAGCGCAGGTCTCTGTGCAATTCGATCCTATAGGTTCTCGACCCGTCAGGGTTGTTTGTAATTGTATGGTTCGACACTACCTGCGGGTTAATGATCCACTGTTCATCTCTTGTGAATGCAATGGGACTCATATGCCCTCTGGTAAGGTTAATAATGTCGTTATTTACCGCATTATTACCTGCGGGCCAACCCGTATGGAGCCAGTTCACCATCTGTGTAGTGCTCCCGAAATTGATCTGAGTCGCGCCTCCCTGAACAGCGTCTGCTTGTTGAGCACCTCTGTCCCCCGGGCAACTTGTAAAAAGTACCAAAAGAATGATCGATAGCACAATGGCTATTATCCCACCTGTTCTCTTCATTTCTTTATTCCTCCTGTTGGGGCTGTGATTATATAGCTCCCCATACTGTTAGCTATTAATTGTCCTCTTACTGTATAGGAAATGTCAAGTAAAATTTCGTAGCTATGCCATTCTGATTTACTAATTCCCCCATAAATGCTACATTACTTCCATATTATTTTAAAAGGACACTCGAGTTTACCGGATTATGTATAAAGTTCTTATGATCTTAGGGCTCCTTCTCCTCCCCGGCCCTGCCCGGGCTCAGATTGAAAGTCAGGCAGGCCGCTGGGAGATTCCAACCATTGTCTCAAGGGCAGCTGTTGTGATGGATGCAGAGACAGGTACAGTTATTTATTCCAAGAACCCCGACATGGAAATCCCCCCTGCTTCTCTTACAAAGTTAATGACCATGCATCTTGGCTTTAAGGAAATCTATGAGGGCAGGGCCTCCCTCGATGAAATGATAGAGCCCACAAGCGAAAGCTGGGCTGTAAATCAGCTCCCCCTTTCCTCTCTTATGCATCTCGGCCCTGCACAGAAACTAAGCCTTAGAGAACTATTTCTGGGTCTTTCGATTTTCTCAGGTAACGATGCATCTGCCGCAGTGGCTCTGCGTTTTGCACCTACAGTGGAAGATTTTGTCGAAATGATGAATGTCGAATCAAGGGCCCTCGGACTTAGCAGGACTCGTTTTGCAGATGCCTCGGGATATTCTGAGCATAATATGACAACCGCAAGGGAATTCGCAGAATTTACCCGAATATATCTTAGAGAGCACCCTCAAAGCCTTGCAGAATTCCACTCCATAAGTGAGTTTACCTATCCGAAGTTTGAAAATTGGCTCGGGCCATTCGATGAAAACTCGATAATCCGAACACAGCGCAACCGTAATACCCTTGTCGGCAGGGTGGAAGGGGTTGACGGCCTTAAAACCGGCTCAATACCTGCCGCAGGATTCAATATTGCCCTTACGGCAGAGCGACTCGGGACCCGTTTTATTGCAATTATACTCGGTGCCCCGGCAGGCTGGGGGGGTGACAGGATTCGGGATTTAGACGGAGAAAGGCTTTTAGACTGGGCCTTCGATAATTATCATACAATTCGGCTCAGACTTGATGCTCCGGGGCCCGTCCGTGTATGGAAGGGGAGCAGATCTTCTATAAGCACTGCCTGGGGTGCACCTCTGGAATTTACCGCCTTGCTTGAAAGGGGTGCCGGTCTTAGCTGGCATATTGAAACCGAAAGAACTATTATTGCGCCTCTCCCTGCGGGAAGCCGCGTCGGAAACCTGCTTATTTACGATAGTTTGGGTGAATTGCGGCGAATCCCCCTAATAACAACTGCTGAAGTACAGAGGGGAAATTTCTTCAAGCGTTTTATTGATTCAATCAGGCTGTTCTTTAGATAGGAATTCGTTTAGTTCAATTTCAAACTTGAGTAGTTCATCATCCATTTCTTTAATACGCCGAACAGAATAGCTGATCTGCTTTTCCCATAGGCGCTCACAGGCAGCGTCAAGCATATCATCAAAAGAAGATTCTTCAGGTAAGACTTTATGTTCCAAGAAGATCCTCCTTAAAGTTATTATTCTACAATTATATGCACAGCTGTATTAGCGTTCTGATCATCGACATAATCGAAGGCTCTTATAAAAGTCACCACTGCGATAAATGCAATGAGAATTAAAACTACTTTTCGCATCTGTACTCCATTCTATCTCTGCGGACTTAAAAAATCAAGAGGGTTTACCGCCCTTCCATTTCTGAACACTGCAAAGTGGAGATGCGGGCCTGTGCTGTAACCGGTATTGCCCACAGTTCCTATCTGTACGCCCTGCCTGACCTGATCTCCGGTTCTTACCCCGATTGTTTGTAAATGGGCATACATGGTTTGGAAACCCCCTGAATGGGTAAGTATTATGAAGTTTCCGTAGGTTCTGTCGTATCCCGTGGCAGATACCCTTCCATCCATTGCAGATATTATAGAGGTTCCCATCGGTGCTGAAAGATCAATTGCCGCATGGTGCCTGCGTACTCCCGTAAAGGGGTCATTACGCCAGCCAAAGGGAGAGCTTAGGCGTGAACCCCTGACCGGATATAGAAATAATTCTCCAAGGGCAAGGCGAAGATCGTCTCTGTTCATCCTTGCGCCCGGGATAAAAAGGTTGGTGCCTGCTCTAATCACATCGCTCTGAAGATCGTTTGCATCAAGGATGGCCTCAAAAGGCACTCCCATGCTTTGAGATATGCTTGAAAGGGTATCTCCCTCTCTTACTGTATACGGAATGCCGTCCATATTTGGGATTCGTAAAACCTCCCCCTCCCTTAATGTTCGTGCATTTGTTATTCCATTTGATGAAATGATAGCATCCATTGAGACTGCAAACTTCTGAGCTATACCCGAAACCGTATCTCCCCTTAAAACAGTATAATTTTCCCAAGCGAATGTTTCGGTTAGATCAAGAGGTATTGAGTCGGTTAATAACTCTTCAGACCTCTCATTGGAGGCCGAATTTGGAATATTTTCGTTATTTATTCCCACATATCGCGCAAGGTTTAACTGACTGTTCTGCTCAAGTTCAGGGCTGACAACCTGCCTGCCTATCCAGTCAAAGCCCCCGTCATGTGAATTAATTATAAGAAATAATCCCATCACCATAAAAAGTGCTGTTGCGGCCGGAACTGTAAATGATGGTAACTTAGTTTTCTTTTCTTTCGGACGCTGTGCCTTTTTTACCTGTTCTCTGTGAGTCTTTGCAGGCTCCTGTTTTATTTTTTCTACGAATCTATTGTTTTGATTATTAGCAGATATCACGCCCAGAGGCCTAAATGCAGCCTTAGTTTTACCCTTTCTCGAAAAAATACGTGATATTTCTACTTTTACTCTCTTAGAGGACGGTTTTTGATCAGAGCTTACCTTTCTGCGTTTCTTGACTTGTTGCTTTTCCAGTAAACTATTCATATTATATTGGTTTATCGACATAAACGATATAAATTATTATACTTATGTCGTATGAGAAGAACCGCGGCTCCCGGTCAGAAAACCGTAGGGAGAGTCATTATTGGGGCTTTTGCAGTAGCCATTTTCATTAAATTTTTTCTCCTGGATTTTATGGTTGCCGATGGTCATTCCATGGCACCTGCAATTAAGCCCGGAACCATACTTTTCGTAAGCAGGTTATTCTATGGGGTAAGGCTGCCCTGGTCGGGTAATTATATTTTACAGTGGAGATCTGTTCAGGAGGGGGATGTGGTTGTTTTTTATACACCACATGGAGATATTGCCGTTAAACGCTGTATGGAGATTCTTCCCGGCGGGACGTTTATTGCAATTGGTGATAATAGTATTCAGTCCTACGATTCCCGTAATTATGGACCTATCCCAAGAAACAATATTATTGGCAGGGTTTTACGAGTCAGATGAGTGAAGAAGGAAACCGGCTGGCCGGTAAAAATCGCTTTTTAATTTTCGCTGTCGTAATTTCATTAGCAGCTCTTGGTCTTATTTTACGTTTCGGATATCTAATGCTCTTCCCAAGGCAGCTCCCAAGGCAGGTCGGTACTGAGAGGCTTGCAGGAAGAGGCCCCATCCTCGATCGAAACGGGAGGCTTCTTGCACTTGAAACCAGGCTTGGCAATGTAACCCTTTGGCGCCCCGATATTACCGACATTGACGAGCTTAGCAGACTCCTTGCCCCCCTGCTTGAGCAGACACCCACAGAAATGACGAGCAGAATTAACGGCTCACAGAGTGATTTCCTCTATTTAAGCAGGCAGGTCAGTGATCCGGTAATCAGGATGATAGAAGCGGGTATCAGAGACGGTCGTTTCAGGGGAGTTAATATTGAGCCTGTTATCGGAAGAATATATCCTGAACGAAATCTTGCTTCTCAGGTGATAGGTTTCATTGGAGATGAAGGTACGGGTCTTGCAGGTATGGAATTTGCCTTTGACCGTGAACTAAGGGGAGAGCAAGGAAGTCAGGGCAGGGGCAGTCAAATTTTCCTTACGATCGATGTAAATATTCAATATATATTGGAAAGCATTGCAACACGGGTAATGAATGAAACCGGGGCAGAGTCAATTATCTTTATGGCGATGGACCCCAGGACCGGAGATATTCTGGGAAGCGTTTCTCTCCCCGGTTATGATCCAAACACAGTGCGTCTTTCAAACGAATTCTCGCGGATGGACCGGCCTGCAATCCTTGCCTTTGAGCCCGGCTCCACATTCAAGGTTTTTTCGCTTGCGGCAATGCATGATGCAGGGATAATTAATCCGAATACCACATTTTTCTGTCCCGGTTATTATGAAAGGGTCACCCCAAGGGGCGAGCGGATTATTATCAATTGTCTTGGCAGCCATGGTCAAGTAAATGCAAGAGATGTTATTGTTTTTTCTTGCAATGCAGGTGCCGCTTATGCTGCCGATCAGATTAGCTCAGATTTATTTTATGAGTATCTTAGGAGTTTTGGCTTCGGCTCGAGGACAGGTGCGGGGAATCCCGGTGAAACTGCAGGTTTAGTTCGCACAACAGATCGCTGGTCAGACAGATCAAGGCCCACAATTGCAATGGGGCAGGAAATTGCAGTATCAGGTTTACAGATGCTTCAGGCAATAAGCGCAATTGCAAATGATGGGATTTTGGTTCCTCCAAGGATTATCGACAGGATCGTTTCCCCTGACGGCAGGATTCAAAGGGACTTTGAATCAGGTCAGGCACGCAGGATTCTTTCTGTGGATGCAGCAAGGGCAATGCGGGATTATATGATCGATGCAACCTCGAATGTGGGAACAGGCTGGCGGGCCTTTGTTGAGGACCTTCCCCTGGGAATTAAGACAGGCACTGCTCAGATGATAGACCCCCGAAGCGGGGCTTACTCTAATACCGATTTTATTGCAAGTGCCATAGCTCTGCTGCCTGCCGATAACCCCTCTTTAGCGCTTTATCTTGCAGTATTTAAGCCTCAGGGTGAAATTTACGGCGGCAGAATTGCAGCCCCGCCAATAAGGGAAGCCGCAGAGGCTCTTGTAAACTATCTTGGAATTCCAAGGGGCAGAAATCCCCTGCTCGTGCATCCGGGAGCAGTATCAATACCAATACTTCCATATCCTGCCGTAAATGAGGTAGTCCCTGACTTTACCGGTGTTGCAAAGCGGCTTCTCCTGCCCCTCCTTTTAAGGGATGATCTGCGTTTTCATGTGATTGGAGACGGCTGGGTTGTTCGCCAGAGCCCGCCGCCCGGAACCCGGCTTCTGCCCGATACTCTAATTGTTCTGGAACTTGAATAGAAATTCTAAAAACCGGTAAAAAAGTTTTCTATAATACTGTTTGCAGCTTCGATTTGAGCAATAGTCGGAGTGGGGAAGGGTATAATATCATCAAGAATATCTTGAAATTGGGAAGCAAATAAATCCCTGTCTATTGTGAGTAAAATTATGAACTCCCATGTCTCGAGTTCTTCGTTATTATCCTCATCGGGGATATATCTGCGGCGTATCCAGAAGTCATCGGCTTTAGTTGCTCCTATCCAGGGAGCATCTGAGGCTGCCTTAATCAAAGCCTCATAAAATGAGCCGTACTCATGGTCGGGATGGCCTGCTTCAGAGCTGAAACGTCTTTCTATACGAGCGGCTGCAAGGCGGGGAAAATCCAGCTCAGGTGAAAATCCTTCCATCCATAGATTTAGGGGGTTTAAATGAACCCCCTCATTACGGCCAATAAATACATAGCGGTTATTGAAAGGCGGGAGTTCCTCAATATCCTGTAAGCCCGAATCAAGCCATAGATCAACCCATGCGGGTATGCTTCCCCCTACGGCCCTGTTTTTATGGTCAATTATTGTGTATGGCCTTCTAATTTCATCGGGATTGGTCACCGTGGGAAGGCCCAAGATATTTCTCTCAGGTCCGCTTTGGCAGGAGGAGAAAACCGTTATTACCAATGCGGCAAAGAAAAAAATCTTCTTCATTTTTACTGCCGGGTTTTTATCGCCGGGAGTTTAGTGGCATCTACCTCTCTGCGGTTTGGCATCTCTGCTCCAAGACGAGAGCAAACTACAGCAGCCGCCTTATTTGCGTAAAGTATGGCATCGTATAGTTCTTTCTCGCTCAAGTTCACAAGGGCAGAACGTGACATTTTCTTCTTTATATGTAATCTGCAGAGGAAGGCCCCATGGAAGGCATCGCCTGCCCCAATGGTGTCCATCACCTGTACTTTAATGCCCGGAACATTAACTTTTGTAATATTTCCGTCATTTTTTCTTAAAAGAGCCATTGCTCCCTTTGGGCCAAGTGTGCAAATTGCAAGTCTTGGGCCCATTGTAAGTATTTTTGCAAGAGCTTTTTCCGGATCAAGGTCAGGATAGATGTATTCATAATCCCTGATTGACATTTTAATGATGGTGGAAGCGGCTATCATCTTATTTAGACGCTCAATATAGGCATCCTTATCCTTAATCATGAAGGGGCGAATATTGGGATCAAAGGAAATTACAGGCGCATTGTCCATTTTATCTGCACCCTTCCTGCTTCCTTCCCTAAGAATTAGCGTTTCAATCGTGGTGGCGATTGGCTCTGCTGCCATTGATATGGAACCAAAAAGTATGCAACTCGTTTCTGCCGGCAATGATTCGGGTAAATGCTCCTGTTTTAATCCGGGGCCTGCACAGTTTTCCATGTAGAAGGTGTACTCAGGCTCCTTTGCCTTTAATTGCTTGACAAAGGCCAGGGGTGAGTTTTGCTCTGAGCGGACTATTAGTTCATCTCCGACACGGCTTGCCCGAAGCCTTTTTACGAGAATTTCTCCAAAATAATCGGTTGAGAAACACCCTAAAAATTTTACTGCCACTCCAAGTTTCGATATGGCAATCGCGGTATTATATGGACTTCCCCCCGGCACCGGCGTAAAAACATCGCCTGATCCGGGTATTTGCGTCCGGATCATGTCTATCAATGCTTCTCCGCAGCATATGATCATGAGCAGCTCCTCTTATTAACATTAGTTTAACATAAAAAAGAAATTTAAGTAACACCACTAATGGAGATTAACTGCCAATGTCCTTAATTTTTTGAATTTCGTCACGAATTGTGGCCGCCTGCTCGAATTCCAGCTTTTTTGCATGCTCAAGCATCTCGTTTTCCAGGGCAGCAATGAGTCTTTTACGGTCTTTAGGCACAAGAATATTGTGGGTCTTTTTTAAGATATCTATGGTGGCGGCCGCGCTATCCCTTTCTTCAACAGCTCTGCGCTCAAGAATGTCCATAATGGCCTTTTTTACCGTTGTCGGGGTTATGCCGTTCTTTTTATTATACTCCATCTGGGCCTTACGGCGGCGCTCGGTCTCGGCAATGGCATCCCGCATAGCATCACTCATCCTGTCGGCATACATTATCACCTTGCCTGCGGCGTTCCTTGCGGCCCTCCCGATGATCTGCACAAGGCTTGTAAGCGACCTTAGAAAGCCGATTTTATCGGCATCGAGTATTGCGATAAAGGAAACTTCGGGCAGATCGATGCCTTCCCTAAGCAGGTTTATACCGACAAGGACGTCAAAGTCACCGCTTCGAAGCTGTGTCAGGATTTCTACCCTTTCAATCGTTTCGACTTCACTGTGAATATAGCGCACCTTTAGGCCAAGACCCGAAAGATAGTCGCTGAGGTCTTCGGCCATTTTTTTTGTAAGGGTAAGGATGAGTGATCTCTCGCCTGCTTCGATACGCTTGCGAACTTCACTGTAAATATCCTCCATCTGGCCTTCGCTTGGCCGAACTTCAATTTCCGGGTCAAGTAGGCCCGTGGGTCTTATGAGCTGCTGCACCACCCTGCTCGACTGCTGCTTCTCTGCGGAGCCCGGAGTTGCAGACACATAAATCGTCTTATCAAGGCGCGCTTCAAACTCGTCAAAGCGCAGGGGTCTATTATCGAGGGCGCAGGGGAGGCGGAAGCCGTAGTCCACAAGAGCAGTCTTACGGGATCGGTCACCTGCGTACATTGCCCCGATCTGGGGAAGGGTAACATGACTCTCGTCTATAAAAGTAAGATGTCTTTGGGGCAGGTAACTTATCATGGTATCCGGGGTTTGCCCCGGTTTTCTACCCGCTAAGGGTGCAGAATAATTTTCGATTCCGGGGCAATAGCCCATTTCGCTAAGCATTTCTATATCGTATTCCACCCTTGTCTTAAGCCGCTCTGCTTCGGGTATCTTCCCTGCATTAATAAAGTATGCATAGCGCTCTGCAAGTTCATCTTTTATTTTTCCGAGGGCACTTTGAATCATCTCTGCGGGCATTACGAACTGCTTTGCGGGGTAGATCATGGCCCTGTCAAGTTCTTCAACAACTTCCCCCGAAACAGGGTGGAAACGGCGTATCCTCTCGACCTTATCCCAGTCCATGTCTATCCTATAGGCCTCTTCCAGATAAGCGGGGAATATCTCGAGGGTGTCTCCCCTGCGGCGAAAGCGGCCCCTCTCAAGTACCGCATCGTTCCGCTCGTACTGCAATTCGACAAAGCGCCGGATTAGGGCATCCACGTCGATGCTGTCCCCCCTTGAAAAAGAGGCTGTCATCTTTTTATAGACTTCAGGTGTTGCCAAACCGTAGATGCAGGACACGGTAGCGACGATTATGACATCGTCCCTTTCCATGAGGCTTCGAGTCGCAGAGAGCCGCATCCTCTCGATTTCGTCGTTAATCGAAGCGTCTTTTTCAATGTATAAGTCGCGGGCTGCCACATAGGCTTCCGGCTGATAGTAGTCGTAATAGGAAACAAAGTATTCGACTGCATTGTGCGGGAAAAAGCCCTTGAACTCGCGGAAGAGCTGGGCCGAAAGGGTCTTATTATGGCTGATTACCAGGGTGGGCATTTGCACAGCCTCGATGATCTTCGCCATGGTAAAGGTCTTACCCGACCCTGTAACACCTTGGAGAACCTGGAACTTATCACCCTTATTTATGCCGGCCGCCAGGGCAGCGATGGCCTCCCCCTGATCCCCTGCAGGCTTAAATGGAGATACAACTTCAAACTTTCGCATGTACGTTGACTTTATCTTTTGCTTTGTATAAAGTAAAGCCCATCCTAATCGAAGAGAGGTAGGTTTGTGGCCCGTGGGTCTGTAAGGGTGTTAAGCTTCTAGCAATCACCCGGTAATACGCATTTTTCTCGCAAATTACAGATTCCAATACAGGAGAACCTACTTGAACCATATCATTTACACAAAAAATCTTTGCAAAGAATATAGGCGCTTTGAAAAAGAACCGGGCTTAAAGGGAAGTATAAAGAGCCTCTTTAACAGGAAGTATGTCACAAAAACCGCTGTTTCCGGCTTTGATTTGTCGATAGATCGCGGTGAATTTGTCGGCCTTATCGGCCCGAACGGCGCAGGGAAAACCACTCTTATAAAAATGCTCACGGGGATAATTGCACCCGGAGCAGGAGAAATTTCTGTCTTAGGCTACTATCCGAATAAGCTCGAAAACGCATTTAAAAAACAGTATGCCGTTGTGATGGGGCAGAAGAGTCAGCTTATTTATGATATGACAGCGGCAGATACATTTTTACTTTTCAAGGAAATGTACGAGATCCCGGAAGAGACTTATCAGCGAAATTTGGCGAAATTTGCCGAGCTGTTTAATGCAAAAGAATATCTGCACATGCAGGTAAGAACCCTTTCCCTTGGGGAGCGCATGAAGATGGAACTGATAACAGCTCTGCTTCATGACCCGAAAGTGCTTTTTCTTGATGAACCGACAATCGGGCTCGATGCACCTTCAAGGAGGCAGATTCGTTCATTTCTTAAGGAAGTTAATGCTATAAGCGGCACTACTATTTTGCTTACCTCACATTATATGGAGGATGTCAGAAGTCTTTGCCCTCGCTGTGTTGTTATTAATTCCGGCAGGAAGGTCTATGACGGCGATACAGAGGCCCTGCTTTCATCTTCGGGTATTCAATATGAGTAAATTAAACTATAGAAAATATCTTGAAGTATTTCGCCTTAGTTTTAAGATGCAGATAGTTTGGCGCTTTGATGTTGCAATGACAATGCTTGCAACAATCGGCAGAATCCTTGCTGCTTGGATTTTATGGACTGCTATTTTTTCAGGGACTGAGTATATTCGAGGTTTTGATTATAGGGCAATGCTCTCTTACTATATAATCAGCTCATTTTTATGCTCGCTTGATTTTTCGAATCAGGTAAGTGATGAAGTCTCACATCTTATTAGAGACGGCGGGTTTTCCAAGCACATGGTTACTCCAATGAACCCCTTTTCCTTTTTTAGTTTTATGATAGCAGGAGAGTCGGCATTTCATTTCGGCTTTGGTTTGGTTTCAGCTCTTCTATGCAGTTGGCTTTTCGGTATTAAGATGATTTTTCCAAGTGATATTCTTTCTATAATAATTGCATTAATAATGATACCCTTGGGCCTCTTTTTCATGATCTGCCTTCATTATTTTTTGGGGATTCTCTCTTTTAAGTTTTTAAGTGTTAGAGCTATTACATTTGTTACAAATAATTTTGTGCAATTCCTGACAGGTACTCTTATTCCTCTTACGCTTCTGCCCGATGCAATGTATGGGGTAATGAGGATTTTCCCGTTTTATTATGTAACTTACTTCCCTGCCATGCTGCTGATAGGAAGAGGATCTGATCATGCGATAAACGGGCTTATAATTCTTGGCTGCTGGACCCTAGCCTTCTTTGTCCTTTGTCATGTAGCGTATAACTCTCTCAGGCTAAAATATGAGGGGGTTGGGATATGATGAAAGCATTGTCAAAAAACTTAAACTTTATCCTGCTCTTAATTAAGTTCAAGTTCAGCCGTATGATGATGTTCCGCTCGGATTTCTTCCTTGCCTTCTTTGCAGACGGGGCCCTTTTTATTGTTCAGCTCCTTACCTTTGAAGCAATTTACCTGCACCTTGACTCAATCGGCGGATGGACAAGGGGACAGATGATTATTTTTGTTGGTACCTTTTCGCTGATCAATGCCCTTAATATGGTAATTTACTTTTTTGGCATTGTTGACCTTCCCGATAAAATAAGGCGCGGCGATCTTGATAAATATCTGACAAAGCCGGGGAGCCCGCTGCTTCGCCTTACATTTGAGAACTTCAATGTGGGTTCCATCCCCCTAATAATTTTCAGCATATTGATAATTGCCTATGGCGTTCGAGTTGCAGGAGTGGAGGTTTCTATTTTCCTTGGAATCGGCTATACATTCTTTGTTCTGCTTATGACTCTCCTATGGTATGACATGGAATTGATTTTGCGCTGCATAACCTTTTTTGTACTTTCGGCAGGAGGGATAATGCACATAGAGAGTCAGTTGATTGATTTTAACTTTAAGGTTCCGGGCATTCTTTATAAAGGTGTTTTTAGAATGATCTTTTACTTCATCCTGCCCTATGGTATAATGTCCACTGTCCCGACCCAACTTATTTCGGGCAGTATCTCTCCGGGCGGCCTTATTGTGTCAGCTCTGACAGTAATTGCCTTTACAACTTTTGCTCTGTGGTTCTGGAAACTCGGGCTGCGCCATTATAAAAGTGCGAGCAGTTAGGATTTTATAGGAGGCATTTATGAAGAAGGCATTGCGAAACACATTGGTTTATAAACATTCAAGCGAGAATGTGGGGCAGATAACAGTATCCCCGGGTGAAATTTTTGAAGTAGAAACAGAGCTTTGCTCAGGCGACTGGCTTACAAGCATTGACTGCGTTTATTCCCATGAAAAGGCAAAGAGCGGAAATCCTTGTGTGGTTATCGCTGTTGACGGGGCAAAGCCCGGCGATTCAATCCGTGTCCACTTTCACGAGATAATCCCCGGTAACCTCGGTTATACCGGCTTTTTAAACAGGGAGCACCCGCTTGCAAACAAAATTATAGACCAAGACTGGGGCAATTGCATGAAGGTCGTGCGCATAGAAGACGGATTTGTCCACTTCTCCCCGTCAATAAAACTCCCTGCCAAACCAATGATAGGCACCCTTGGCACTGCGCCCAAGGGCGATGCCATTCAAAATATCTCGGGCGGCAGACATGGCGGGAACATGGACGTACAGGAAGTCTGTGCAGGAGCAATTGTAACATTGCCTGTTGAAGTAGACGGCGCATTGCTGCACGTAGGGGATGCCCATGCCATTCAGGGCGACGGTGAAATTAACAGCGCAGGCGGCATTGAGTGCAGGGCACTCGTTAAAATGCACGTTGAAATCGTCCCGCGCCCTGCGAATAACGGCTGTGTTCGCCTTGAAAACTCCGAGGAACTTTGCACCATAGCCTGCGAGGGCGATCTGGAAGAATGTTGCGTGGCTGCAACAAGGGAGCTGTTACACTGGATCTGTCAGGATTACGGAATGGACCAAAAAGAGGCCTACCTGCTTCTCGGACAGGTGATGACCCTGCGCATCCCCCAGTTGGTTAACCCGACTCGCACGATTGTTGCGACTGTTAAGAAGGCTTTTTTAAAATAGCATTAATGGAGCTTAACACAGATGCCTCGGGCTTTAGCTCTGCGCGGTCAAAGGTGAAAAGGCCGTTAATTTCTTCCTCAACATCGCTTACTTGTGTGTATATTGCTGCTGATAGGCCTTTAGCTTTCTTGGGGATTACCTCTTTGGTATAAAGTTTATTGATTGCCTCTGTAAGTTCAGCCTTATTGTGATACATGCGGTAGCCGAAAAGTTTATCGGAAGCCATGTGCCCGGGTGTTGGACAGCTATATCCCCCGAACTCGGTAAGGGCCTGTATGCGTGCGTCGTGATAGTTGTCGCGACGCTTGTCGGCCTTCATCCTGAACGGTTTATAGTAAACGTGATAACTCTTAAAATCCCCGCAGCCCTGATCATGATAACCGCTCGCATGATCGATTAAACGCGTATTATCCATGGCAAGGAGCTCATTCATTATTCGCCTTGCCTCGAACTGGCCCCAGCCTTCGTTAAAGGGAACCCAAACAGAGAGGCTTACAGTGTTATAAAGCAGATCTACAGTGCGGGCCATGTCTCGAGTAAAGACAGTGCGCCCGTCTTTATTCCTGCGTCCGAAGCCGGCAGCACCACCTGTATCACTTATGTGAATACCGACAAACGGCAGATACTGTGTCACGAATTTTCCGTAGGGCCCCCCGCCGCTGACAAAGTCCTGCCATACGAGCATGCCCAAGCGGTCACAGTGGTAGTACCAACGCAATGGCTCTATTTTTATATGCTTTCGTAACATATTAAAGCCAAGTTTCTTTAATTCGCCTATCTCCCAAATCATTGCATCATCGCTAGGTGGTGTATAAAGACCATCGCTCCAATAGCCCTGATCCAGTAGGCCGCTGTGGAAAATTGGCTTGCCGTTTAAACCAAGGCGCGGATAGCCCTGCTCATCCCTGACAATCCCAAACTTCCTCATGCCGAAGTAACTTTCTATCGTGTCTTCCCCTGCTGTAATTTTTACTGTATATAAAAACGGGTCATCCGGGCTCCAGGGTTTAAACCCGGGGAGCGGCACAATGGAGTTGCCGTCTTCCGTGTAGCTTTCAGCGATTTTGCTTTCCCCCGAGTAAATTACGACCCGGGCTTCAGGTATGTTTTTTTGCGAGAATTGCAGGCTTATCTTAACTTTTTCTGCATCGTAATCCGGGGTTATTTTAATAGTCTGTATAAACTGCTCAGGTACTGTCTCTACCCACACTGTCTGCCAGATGCCGCTTTGGGCCGTATACCAAATTCCGCCGGGGGATAATTTTTGCTTTCCGTAGGCCTGTATCCCGGTTTCAGAGTCATCTCTTGCTGCGACTGTCAAAACATTGACACCTTCACGGACTAAATCAGTTATATCAAAGGAAAAAGGAAAATAGCCGCCCTCGTGATGCCCTGCGGCCTTGCCGTTTATATAAACCGTGCAGTATTGGTCGACTGCACCGAAATGTATTAACGAACGCTCGCCGGGCTTCTTTGGGTTAAGTTTTAGCTCTCGTCTATACCAAAGGGTTTGCCCCGGCAGCAGTTGGCGATTCACTTCCGATAATAGACTCTCGGGCGAAAACGGCACGATTATTTCTCCGTCGTACTTCCCGGGCTCATTTTCACTATTACAGATAGCGTATTCCCATATCCCATTTAAGCACTTCCAATTATTTCGCATTAATTGTGGGCGGGGATATTCGGGCAAGGGACACTCCCTGTCAATTGCTGCACCCCAACGTGTAATCATCTGTTTTGGCCCCTTACCCTTTTATAGTAAAACTTGGAGCCCTTTATTAGGGGCAACAATACCGGGATTAATAATACAGTCGCCCAAAGGAACATTGACTCAGTAGGAATATTTTCTACAAAGCCAAACTCATTAATAATAGAGCCTGCTCCCCTCCTTACAATAATATTTCCAATGATAGTACCTATCAGCATCGGAAGCAGTACAAATGAAAGTATACGCACACCCTCGAATTGACCGCGATTGCTTTCGGGGAAGAGCTGCTTTACCCACATTGTCACCGATTGCATTATAAGAATATAACCCGCCCCGATTAGAAAAACAGCGAGCAATAACGGCAGGTTCCCAACTGCAAAAATAACTGAGCTGTCTCCCACGCCCGGCCTGATAAACAGACTGACTGTTATTAATCCTGCGGCTGTGATAATTACCCCCGCTGTTGCAACAAGGGGTGTCTGCTTCCTGTTAATAAGACCTGCACCGGGAATTGCAAGTAGCATTGCTGCAAGAAGACCGAGGCCCTGAATCAATCCCATAAGATCGGGGGTAAAACCCATTCTATAAATCAACCAATTGCCCATGTGAACAAAGAAAACATTAAATGAGATAAAGTATGTTATGCCTATAAGGCATGACCATACGAGTTCACGCTGTTTAAAAAGCTGCTTAAAATTGAACACCGCTGCAAACTGCTCCCAAAAGCTGCCTTCCCGCCTTCCCGTAAGACCCGGGGCATCCCTCAAAAAAAGCAGAGAGACAAAACCCATAAGAATGACGAATAATCCCATCGCCCAAAATAGCCGCTGATAATTATCGTCACTGCCAATTAAAAGGCCCCCAAGCACCGTCCCAAGGATCGTACCTATTACCGGCTGAGTTGCAAGAGCTGCACCGATCTGCCCGCGGTTGCGATCTGTTGTCATATCGTTAGTCCAGGTATTATAACCTGCATCATTTCCTATGGAGCCGAAAAAGCTCATGACACAGTCGGTAAGCACAACAAGAAAAGCGGCAAGCATGATCAAACTTGCATTCCCGCCCACAGTACCGCTGTTTATAAACTCGGTAAAACCAAAAACAATTGTAAAAAGACCCCATCCAATATAACCGAAAGATATAAATTTTCTGCGAGTGCCCATTCGGTCGGATAGAGTTCCGAAAAAGAATGTGGAGAAGGTTGTTACAAGGGCACTTGCTATTATCATCGCCGTAACAATATTTGAATCCTTGGCTATCTTTGCATATACAAAGGTATTAAACCATTGATTTTCTACATGCCAGCATAACTGTCCTGCAAGGCCAAGCCCCCAGAGGAGTGACCAAAACCTGACAGGTGAATTATCATTTTGCTTCATGTTTACAATACCTACCAGTTGTTGATTGCATGCTCTGTAAAGGCCATGAAATTCTTAATCTCGATTGTCTTCTCGCCAAGCTTAACCTTCCCTGAAAATCGGCCAAATACCTGATGGCAGCGAGTATTTACAAATAGAATTTTATTTTCAGTATAACGGTCATAAACAGGGGTGAACTCCATTTCAAAACTGCCATCATTTGAAGAAAAGCGCTTTGGCGACATGTATCCGCCGGCAGAAAGGTCAAATAGGACTTCATCAATCTTATATGCCTTGCCGTTATAGAAAAGCATGTTCTCTGTTGCGGCAGTACTATCTCCAAATCCGTACCCGATATTGAAACCGAAGGGAACGCCGTCAACAAGCCCGCTTCCACTGCCCCAATACCATTCGGTGGAAAATGGCCAGACGCCCCGACCCCAATCAAGCAGCCCGAAAGAAGTCTGCGGTTTAAAAACAAATTCTTCACTGCCGATTTTTATATAACCCGATGCAGGCATGCAGCTGATCTTTTCGTTATAGTAAAAGGCTCTTCTTTTTTCCTTAAACGGGGTCGCCATGACAATCGATACATCGTGTGGGCGTATAAGGCTGATCTCTGCCTCCATTGGTGGTGTATTACTTTTCTCTGTAGTTTTGCAGCGAAGGACACGCTCCTTTTCGGTTACGTCAAAATTAATGCTCACCCCACCACCGGATGCACTAAGGCTCTTATTTGAAGTTTCAGGCATGTTAAGCGAGCCGAAGGGCAGAAATAGCGTTGTCGTCCTGTCGTATCGAAGCCCGTCGGCAAAGCGGAAAAATGTCACGGTTAATGCACCTGCATAAGCTGTGTGGCCGATTGTCATCTGCACGCAATAATCGTCATTACAGACCTGGTAGAAGTCCCATTCCTTGATACGCCAGGGAGGAGCTTTTATATCACCGCGGCGATATGTAAGAAGGGGTTTTGTTGCATACCCGCACTGTGTCAGGGTGCCGTTCTTGTCGAGCAGGGGGCCCTCGGTTGTTATTTCATTCTGCATGGTATCGATAATTATTGCAAAATCTTCCCGGTCTGTCAAACTGAGCCGGAATAAAGTATCCTTTTGCGATATAGTTAGTTTTATATAGAGAGGTAAACCATGAAAAAATTCTTATCAGCCCTAGCAGCAGTTTTTTTACTTGTCGCTGTTTTTACAACCTGTTCTTCAAGGCCAACAGTCAGAAGGGTCGATTCAGATACAACAGTCGATCTTAGCGGCCGATGGAATGACACCGATGCAAGATTAGTCTCAAACAGTTTAATAAATGACTGCATTAACTCTCCAAGGGTGATGCAGTTTATCCGGGATTATATTGCTTCGAACAACGGACGCCTTCCTGCTTCTATTGTGGGTAGTTTCAGGAATGAATCGAGCGAGCATATAGACACGGCAATTATCGCAAGGGCCATGGAAGCGGCAATCCTAAATTCCGGAAGAATGGACTTTGTTGCAGGGGGAGACACCCGCGAAGAACTGCGCACGGAAAGGCAGGATCAGCAGTGGAATGCAAGTGAAGAAACAAGGGCAGCCCTTCGCAACGAGACAGGGGCGACATTCCTTCTTACAGGCACTATTTCGTCAATAGTTGACCAGGCAGGCCGTGATACAGTTCGTTCATATTTTGTGACAGCAGAGTTGACCAATATTGAAACAAATGTCCGCCTGTGGATTGGTGAAAACAGCGAGATAAAGAAAACCATAAGGCAACCCTTATTTCGGCGTTAGGCGAAACAAATGAAACCCGCTCTCCTTGCGGCGGCCCTGCTTCTCCTTGTTTCCTGTGCCTCAAACCAAAGGGCCTATGCCCCGATTGATACGAATGTCCGCTCAAGGGATTTCGATTACGCCCTTGCTTCTCTAAACAGTCAGAGCAATAGGAGCAGGAGGGGTATCTACGGCAGAGGAAACGATATTCTTTTTTACCTTGACAGGGGGATGGTTAACCATTATGCGGGGCTATACCTTGAATCTTCAATGGATCTGCAAATAGCAGAGCAACTAATGGAAGAAAATTTTGCAAGGAGTTTGACACAGGAAATAAGCACTTTTATTTTGAATGATAATGCAAGAGATTATTCCGGGGAAGATTACGAAGACCTTTACATCAATATTTTTAATGCGCTTAATTATTACCACATGGGAAGTCTTGAAGGCGCATTGGTTGAGATAAGGCGGCTTAATGGAAAGTTGAATGTTCTTGCAGACAGGTATGAAAGAGCAAGCAATAGGGTGCTTGACTCAAACAGGCAGATTGATTCAAATAGGATTCCTGTTGAAGCAAGCCGCTTTTCCAATTCAGCTCTGGCCCGCTACCTTGGCATGCTTTTTTACCGGGGAACAGGCAGAAATGACAGCGCTAGAGTTGACTACGATGAGCTTATAAGGGCCTTTGAACTTGCACCGGAAGTATACTATCACCGCATTCCTTCTTCTGTTCACGATGAGCTCATCGTTCCGCAGGCTATGGGCAGACTTAACCTTATTGCCTTCACAGGCCTTTCCCCGTTAAAGGTTGAAGAAAATATCATCATCCCCCTATTTCTTCCGCCTCCCTTTCACTTCGCAAGGATTCCTCTCCCCTCAATCGCAAGCCGCCCCCAAAGTGTTAGGCGAGTTGAAGCTGTGCTTGATACAGGTGAAGCATTTCCCCTGGAACTTCTTGAAGACATGGGAGCCGTTGCTAGAGAAACCTTTAAGTCGGGATACAGCCTTACTGTATTAAAAACCACTGCACGTGTCATCGCTAAATACACTGCAAGTGCGGGAGCTGCAATCGCTGTATCAAGAGAAGACGAAAGGGGTGCAGGTTTCCTCGTTGCCTTTTTTACAAGACTCCTTGCCGAAGCAAGTGAGCAGGCAGACCTAAGGCTCTCTCGTTACTTTCCTTCCCATGCCCTTATAGGCGGAATAAACCTGGAACCGGGGACCTATGATCTGATCGTAAATTTTTATGGATCAACAGGTTTATTATTCTCGGAGCGCAGGCAAATTACTGTTAACGAGAGAGGTCTTAATCTTGAGCAATTTATCTATTTGAGGTGAAGTTAGGCGCATTAGCATTGCACCCAATATCATTCTTTGTTATAATATGGTTTTGAGAGGGGACAATGTCAAAATTTATCACAGATGAATCGGAACGTTTGAAAAGATTTCCTGAATGGGTTCGGGAATTCGGACTAAAGTATAAATCCAAAACAGCCAATTTATATATGGTTCACGGAAACATTCGAGATTTTCTTCCAAAGGAAACAGGAGAAGGGGAATTCATCTTTGCTGAAATACATCAGTATATTGCTGAAATAATTTTCGGTAATCAGGGTATTATCGCATATTATAACCCGTCTGAGGGTGTTTCTTTCTGCACTGAAGCAATGGCCAGGGAGTATAGCTCAGTTCTATCGAAAAGTTATCCGGATACAGATGCAAGTGATTTTGTTTCGAGGGAACCGGAAAAAAGCTTTTTTTATCTTGAAAAATACTTTTTGATGCGGACCCCAAAGGATCGAAAGACCTCCTCCCCGCGCATGGTACTCATTGTCGATTATGCCGAGTACATCGTTCCCGGAGGGGACCTCCTCCGCATTTCTGACTCCGACCGCTTCTGTCTTGTTACCCTAAATCGATGGGCAAATAATAAGGATTTTACAGCAGGGGATGTTTCGATAATCCTGCTTACGGAAAATCTTACAGATATTTCCCCGAGACTCCTCGGCTCCTCCCGCACGGTGAAGGTAGGCGTGCCCTTCCCCGATGAATCGGTAAGGGCCAGCTTCCTGCGGTCGAGGGAGCAGGAGGGCCTTTTGCTTCTCGACAGGGGGCTTACAGCTGACAGAGTTGCATCCGTTACGAGTGGCCTTAATTTGATGAACCTTGAGCACCTTATCCTTGAACGCTACGAGGAAAATAAGGTGCTCACGATGGAGTACCTTGGCCAGAAGAAAAAGGAGATGATCGAGCATGAAGCAGCGGGCCTCCTTGAGTTCATGGAAACTGAGTATGACCTTAACGCCGTGTCAGGGCACGATTTCGTAAAAAAGCAGCTCCGCAATCATGCGAAAGCTGTCAAGCGCGGCCAGACCGAGGTGGTCCCGATGGGCTACCTGATTGCAGGGCCGATCGGTACCGGAAAGAGCTTTATGGTAAGTGCCTTTGCAGGGGAAATAGGCATCCCCATGGTAAAGTTCCGCAATTTCCGCTCGAAATGGCAAGGTGAATCCGAGGCAAACCTCGAAAAGGTGCTCAATATTCTCAAGTCAATGGCGCCTGTTGCTGTCATGATTGACGAGGCAGATGCATATCTTGGAGACAGGGATCAGGATGGGGATTCGGGGACAAGCAACCGCGTATTTGCACAGATTGCCAGTTTTATGGGTGATACATCATTCCGCGGGAAGATCATCTGGTTCCTTATCACCTGCCGCCCCGATCTGCTCCCGATAGACCTTAAGCGTCAGGGCAGGGCAGAGGAGCATTTTGCCCTTTTTTACCCCGAGACCAATGCCGAGAAAGTGGCCCTCTTTGAGACCCTCGTGAAAAAGCTTAAATTCGGCGTTCGCAATTTTCCGGTTGCAGATTTATTCAAGAAGTATAGCCACGATGTTTCCGGAGCCGAGATTGAGTCAATGCTCATTAGGGCAATGCAAAGGGCAGTAACAGAAGGACGCACCATGATCTCGAAGGATGATATGGATGAGGTGATGGAAGACTTTATCCCGCCCCAGTATCCCCATGCCATACGCTTACAGAATCTTGTAGCCGCAGTTGAATGTACCTCCAAGAAAATGGTTCCAAAGCGCTTCCAACTGGATAATACCCAGATGGTTCGGGAAATTCAGGAGCTCAAAACCCTGCTCGGAGAGAGGAAGTAAAAAGTTCCCCGAAATAGTGTAACCCAACCACAAAAAGTCCGCTGAAAAAGTGTAATCCAACTACACAAAAACCCTTGACAAAGTGTAAGTAAAATGATATAATTCAATTGAGAGAGAAGCTATGAACCGAAATTTGCTAAATTCTTTAATTGAATGGAAAAATTCACCCGAACGGAAACCTTTAATACTGTATGGCGCACGTCAGGTCGGTAAAACCTGGGCTTTGAAGGAGTTTGGGCATAGAGAATTTGAGCAAACCGTTTATTTAAATTTTGACAGCGACATGAAGCTTGAAGATTATTTTGAAAAGGACCTCGATACTTCTCGGATAATAAGTGCCCTTGAAAGCCGGTTCAATGTAAAAATTAAACCGGAAAGTACTTTGATTATTTTGGATGAGCTGCAGGAATGTCAGAGGGCTAAGGATTCCCTAAAATACTTTAACGAAAATGCTCCGCAGTATCACATTGCAGCAGCAGGCAGTTTCCTTGGTGTGGCTAAGGGGAAATTCCCTGTGGGGCAGGTAAACAGCCTAACCCTATATCCCATGTCTTTTTACGAGTTTCTGCAAGCCATGGGACGAGAGCAACTTGTTGAAGCAATAAAGAGTCTTGACCGCCCCTTGCTTGAGATTCTGTCCGGTCTTCTTATAGACATGCTAAAAACTTATTTTTATGTCGGCGGAATGCCTGCGGCAGTAGATTGTTATGCGCAGACCCGGGATCTACAGGGAGTGCGAGAAGTGCAAAGGGAGATTTTACAGAACTATAAAAGTGATTTCTCTAAACATATTTCCCCCTTTGATATTCCAAAAGTTCGCATGTTATGGGACTCCATACCCATGCATCTTGCACGGGAAAAGAAGAAATTTATTTATAGAGATATAAAAACAGGAGGCCGTGCAAGCGAATTCGAGAATGCCATGGATTGGCTTGTTAACACCGGCTTGGTTTATAAAGTTCCCAAAACATTTACACCGAAACTACCCCTCTCCCGTGATCAAGAACGTGAAGCGTTTAAGCTTTTCATGCTTGATACCGGTTTGTTATGCGCAAAGATTGATGTGGATATAACTGCATTTTATAAGGCCGACCCTGAAATTTTCCATGACTTTCACGGAGCAATTACCGAACAGTATGTTTGCCAGGAATTAAAAGCAAACCATAGGCATCCTCTTTTTTATTGGGGACGCGAAAAGGGCGCTGCCGAGGTTGATTTTCTAATACAGTATAAAAATGATATTATCCCGATTGAAGTAAAGTCCGAAAGGCATACCCAGTCAAAATCGCTAAAAGTCTATATGGAAGAATATAAGCCCAAAATTGCTGTAAGAGCCTCTCTTAAAAATATTGGCTCTAATAAAGCATTACATTCTATTCCTCTATATTTGCTTGGCTCATTGTTCGATTTTTTGGAATAAAGCTCATATGAGTATAAACCCCGCGAGGTCCTCTCGCACCAGACTCGTTAACTCACCTGCTGCCGTACTCAAGTCCACTAAGCGCGCTTCCTTTTCTGTCCGGCGCTTAACTTCCACCTTCGGGTTCTCTCCTGCAAGGTTTTTATCCCCGATTACAACACGGTAAGGAAGACCTATAAGATCGGCATCGTTAAACTTCACCCCGGGCCTCTCGTTGCGATCGTCAACAAGCACCTCGACGCCTGCCTTGCTTAGCTCCTCGTAGAGCTTGTCCGTGGCCTCTTTCACAGCCCCGTCGTACTTTATCGGGATCAGTAACACATGATAAGGAGCCACCGTTATGGGCCAGATTATCCCCTGATCATCATGATGCTCTTCAATTACACTTGCGAGGGTGCGATCAAGGCCTGCTCCGTAACAGCCCATTACCGGCATCTGTGTCTTACCATTTTCATCGAGGTATGTGACATTCATCGACTTCGAATACTTATGCCCAAGCTTAAAAATATGGCCCAGCTCATTGCCCTTCTTTTCGTATAACTCTCCTCCGCAAGAGGGGCAGTGATCACCTGCAATTACTGTGCGAACATCTGCTGTCATAAAGGCTTCGAAGTCCCTGCCGTATGCAACGTGCTTATAGTGCAGATCTTTTGCAAGGGCACCTGTAACACCGTCGTTAATAGCTGTGACGCTAAAGTCTGTTATAACGGGGAGCACGGTTTGATTAAGGCCGACAGGTCCTGCGAAACCCATTGGCGCTCCCGTTAGGCGCTCGACATCGGCCTCGGATGCAAGGCTGACCTCGGCAGCTTTAAGCAAGGCAGTCAGCTTTGTCTCATTAACATCAAGGTCTCCCCTAATGCAAACGGCAAAAAACTTTTCGGCCACCGGCTTCTCTTCAAGCTCCACATTCACCGCGCGGTAAACAAGGGTCTTAATAAAGGTTTTCGCGCTCGTTTTTAAAAATGCGCAGAGCTCTTCTATAGTCTTTACATTCGGGGTATCAATTTTTTCGAATGCGGGTATAGACTGCGCTGCCCCTTTTGCAAGATCAATCGATAGGCGGGGGGAATAGTCCGGCTTACATTCGGCCTTCTCGACATTCGCAGCATATTCACATGTCCTGCATAAGAGCAGGGTATTATCCCCAACATCACTCTCCACCATAAACTCTTCCGAGCCGCTTCCCCCCATGGCCCCTGAGTCTGCCTTAACCGGAATTACCGTCAGGCCGCAGCGCTTAAAAATTCTACGGTATGCCTTGCCTATTTTCCTGTAAGTATCATCAAGACAATCATCATCGGTATGAAAGGAATAACCATCCTTCATCATAAATTCCCTTCCGCGCATTACTCCGTAACGCGGGCGTACCTCGTCCCGGTACTTGGAATTTATCTGATAAAGCGAGAGCGGGAGTTGCCTATAACTCGAAAGCTCATCACGTACAATGGCTGTAAAAGGTTCCTCGGCGGTCGGCGAAATGACAAAATCGGCTCCAAGGCGGTTCTTGAACTTCAATAAAGCTTGACCCATGCTGTCCCAGCGGCCTGACTCCTTCCACATCTCACCCGGTATAACAACTGTAGGCTTCAGCTCAAGGGCCCCTGTTGCGTTCATCTCTTCGCGGATAATATTCTCAACCTTTCGGAGAGAGCGCAGCCCAAGGGGTAAATAGGCAAAAAGACCGTTGCTTAACTTACGCAATAGACCTGCACGAAACATCAACCTGTGACTTGCTATAACTGCATCTCCCGGCTCTTCTCTAAGAGTGGGTATAAAACTCTGTGATACTTTCATCACTTAATCATATCGAAAAGAAATGCCGGTGATAAGTGCCACCCTTAACCGGGCGCAGGCCCCCGGATGAATCCCCGGGCAGACCCCCGGGCAGGCTCCGAGCCGCTTAGGTTTTCCTTGACCTATGAAAAATAGCATGTTAATGTGATTTCAAGAAAAACTTATACTAAATTGGAGGATTATATGGCTGCATCTTTGGCCTTTATGAGCGAAGAGCTGGATAGAATGAAACGGGAGGGACTTTACGGGAATATTCGTACCTTGGAAAGCCCTCAGGGTGCAACGGTTAAAATTGGCGGGAAGGAATACTTAAATCTTTGCTCCAATAATTATCTTGGCTTTGCAAATGACCCGAAAATCTGCGAGAAAACCAAGGCTATGATCGATAAATACGGGGTCGGCCCCGGAGCTGTCCGCACTATTGCAGGAACTATGGACATACACCTTGAGCTGGAAAAAAGGCTTGCCGCATTCAAGGGTGCAGAAGCTGCAATAGTTCTGCAATCCGGCTTTTGTGCAAACCTGGCTGTTATCCCAACCCTTATGGTCGAAGGCGACCTTATCTTCAGCGATTCCCTTAACCACGCTTCGATTATTGATGCCTGCCGCCTTACCAAGGCCAAGGTCATCCGTTTCGAGCATTCGGACATGAACGACCTCCGAAAGAAGCTCGAAGAAAACGCAAGCAACCCGGGCAAGAAAATGCTGATCACCGACGGGGTCTTCTCCATGGACGGCGACATTGCCCGCCTTCCTGAAATCGTAAAGATTTGCAATGAGTTCGGTGTTATGACTGCAGTTGATGATGCCCACGGCGAGGGAGTGCTTGGCAAGGGCGGAAGGGGGATAGTCGATCATTTCAATCTTCATGGAAAGGTTGATATTGAGATAGGCACAATGTCCAAGGCCTTCGGTGTAATGGGCGGAATGGTAGCAGGAAGCGCCGTTCTCGTTGATTTCCTCCGTCAAAAGGCCCGCACAAACCTGTTCTCAAGCGCACTCACCGTTCCTGATGTGGCGGCAAACATGGCAGCCCTCGATATGATGGAAGCAAGTGATGAGCGGGTTAATAAGCTCTGGGAAAACGGCGACTATCTTAAGGCAGAGCTTAAATCTGCAGGCTTTGATGTTGGTAATAGTGAGACACCCATCACTCCCGTAATAATCGGGGAAGCTCAGGCAGCGAAAGATTTCAGTGCGAAGCTCTTCGAGAATGGCGTCTTTGCAACGGCAATCGTTTTCCCGACCGTTCCAAGGGGAACTGCAAGGATCAGGGCCATGGTCAGCGCGGCTCATTCAAAGGCCGACCTTGATAAGGGGATTTCTATTTTCGTGAAAGTCGGCAAGGAAATGGGGGTGGTTAAATGAAGAAAATAATGGTAACAGGCTCCAACGGTCAAATCGGCGTAGAGTTAGTTCCCTATTTAAGAAAAACCTACGGAGCTGAAAATGTTCTTGCAACTGCCAGAAAGAAAGTTCCGGGTCCCGTGAGTGAAGGCGGGCCATTTGAAATGCTTGATGTCAGGGACGGGAATGCCGTTGCTGCTCTCATCGATAAAATGAAAATCGATACGATTTATCACCTGGCAGGCGTTCTCTCTGCAACAGGGGAGGGCGACCCGCAGATGGCCTGGGACACAAACATGAACGGCCTTTATGTCATGCTTGAGGCTGCACGCCCGCGAGGCTGCGCACTCATGTTCCCGAGCTCCATCGCCGCCTTTGGCCCCGGCACTCCGACAAAGAATACTCCTCAAGATACGATTCAAAGGCCTTCCACAATGTACGGTGTCACAAAGGTTGCAGGCGAGCTGCTCTGCGATTATTATCATTTGAAATATAAAATGGATACTCGCGGCCTTCGCTATCCCGGCCTTATTTCCTACGAGGCCCTGCCCGGAGGAGGCACTACCGACTATGCCGTGCATATTTACTACGATGCAGTTGCAAAGGGGAAGTATACGAGCTTTATAGGGAAGGGCAGTTTCATGGATATGATGTATATGCCCGATGCACTTGAAGCGACAGTCAAGTTGATGGAAGCTGACCCTTCAAAGTTAAAGCATCGAAGCGCCTTTAACGTGTCCGGCATGAGCTTTGATCCTGAAGGCATCGCTGCATCAATAAAAAAGGTGATAACCACCTTCGAGCTTTCCTACGAAGTGGACCCCGTGCGTCAGGGCATTGCAAACTCCTGGCCCGATTCCCTTGACTGCTCTGCCGCGAAGGAAGAGTGGGGCTTTGACCCGAAGTTCGACCTTGATGCAATGACCAGGGACATGCTCGTGAAGGTACGGGAGAAACAGAAAGCTTAAACCAAAGGTTCAACCACCGGGTTTGTATCAACCTCGTAATCCACGCCTTCGACATCGAAACCGTGGGCTGCGAGGAAGTCATGCTTGACACCTGCAATGTCAGTAATGTCGAAAACATTTTCGCTCGTTACGGCCTTCATTTTCTCGCCCGTGGCTTTCTGAACGTCTTCGCGCATTTCAAGGTCATCCATGCGGATACGCCCTTCGCTGTCAACGGCAAGTTCCCCTTCCGCATAGAGACGCTCCCGGTAAAGTCGAACTATCTGTTCGATACAGCCCTCGTGAAGGCCCATCTCCTTCATCACCTTGAAAAGGCAGCAGATGTACAATTGCACTACCGGGATTACTGCGCTCGACCTTGTTACAAGGGCCTTATTCACAGAGACCCACGCAGAATATTTTTTACCGATTGCAGCAGCAGCCCGCTCCAGGTCCTCCTTGGCCTTTCCTATTGTCCCGTTTTTGTAAACAGGCCAAGAATGCTCAGGGCCAATATAACTGTAGGCAATAGTGCGAGTTTCAGGTGACAATAGGCCTTCCTTATCGAGGGCTTCCATCCAGAGTTCCCAGTCCTCACCACCCATGACTTTTACGGTATTCGCAATTTCTTCTTCTGTAGCGGGCTCAACATCAACTGTCGTAATGCTTCCATCCATCATGTTTAGGGCGGTGCCGGAGAAGGGCTGCCCCGTGGGTTTTATCACCGAGCGGTACTGCGCGCCTGTCTTCGGGTCTGTTCTTACAGGGGAAGCGAGTGAGTAAATTACAAGGTCTACTTTTGCCGGGATCTTAGCGAGGGCCGCTGCCTCACGGATGGCCTTAATAGTTTCAGCTCTAATCTCATCGGAAAAGGCATCGCCGTCAACGGTTTTCGCAATAAGTCCTGCCTTTGCTGCTTCCCTTTCAAAGAAGGTATTGTGATAATACCCCGGTGTGCCTGTGCGCTTTTCTTCCGCCGCTTTCTCCCAGGAGACACCGACAGTACTAGCCCCGTAGCCGAAGGCCGCAGCTATACGGCTTGCAAGGCCGTAGCCGTTGGAGCAGCCTAGAATCAATGCTACCTTCGGTAGCTTCAGCTTTGGCGCACCTGCACAGGGCTTCAAGTTATTCTTTACATATTCAATCTGCCTCTGCACTTCCTTCTCGCATCCCACCGGATGGCTGTTAAGGCAAATATTATTCCGCACCATTGGTTTTATGATCATTGTGTTGCTCCGACTAAGCAAAGCCATTCAGCTTCTGCTGCCAGCTCTTCCCCCACATAGGCCTTACCTGCCTGCTTTATCATCTTGGACGATATCCTAAGATTGCTGACTTCCGAGCGAACTTCCTCCCCCGGGCGCACCTGACGGCGGAACTTCACCTTATCCACAGAGGCAAGGAAGAAAAGCCCGTCCGCTCCAATCACGCCGATTTTACGCAGACCGGCCCCGCCCGACTGGGCCATTGTCTCAATAAGAATTACCCCCGGCACCACCGGGTACTCGGGGAAATGCCCGGGGAAAAAGAATTCCTTCTCCGTGAAAATATGCTTTGCGACAATCTTCTCTTCGCTCGCCTCGACAATTTCATCAACAAATAAAAACGGCTCCCTATGCGGGATCAAGCCCTCAATCTCACTCATACATACCTCCTAAAAATCGCTATGCCGTTATGTCCGCCGAAGCCAAGATTGCCTGACGCTGCTGCATTAATCTCCCCGTACTCGGCCTTATTCGGCACATAGTCTAAATCACATTCAGGGTCGGGATTATCAAGATTGATGGTCGGCGGAAAGAACCCGTCCCTTATTGCAAGAACGCAGACAATGGCTTCAATGCCGCCCGTTGCAGCAATGCAATGGCCGTGCATGCTCTTCGTGCTTGAAATCTTCATCTTCCTTGCATGATCCCCAAAAACCCTTTTTATCATCCTCGTCTCGACAGGATCGTTTATCTCTGTGGAAGTGCCGTGGGCATTGAAGTACTGAATCTCTTCCGGCTTCATTCCCGCATCGGCAAGGGCAATCCTGGCTGCATTACCGTAACCGTTCCCCTCCGGGTCCGGGGCCGTTATGTGATACGCATCTGCTGATGCACCGTAACCTGCAAATTCTGCCAGGATCTTCGCCCCCCGTCCCTTAGCGTGATCTTCGCTTTCAAGAATAAGCACGCCCGCACCTTCGCCAATTACAAAGCCGTCCCTGTCCGCATCAAAGGGGCGGGAGGCCTTTTCCGGCTCATTGCAGCGCTTTGTTGAAAGGGCCTTGAGCATCTGGAAGCCTCCCACCGCGAAGGGCACGATGGTCGCCTCTGTGCCTCCTGCAATGGCCACATCGCAGCGGCCTGAGCGAATCATGTCGAGGGACTGCCCCAGGGCATCGGTGCCTGCCGCACAGGCTGTAACTTGAGTATACGCGGGCCCCTTTGTTCCGAATAACATCGAAATATTTCCTGCCGCCTCGTTCGAAATCATCAGGGGGACAGTCAGGGGCAGCATGCGCCTCGGGCCTGAGTCAAAGAGCTTTCTAAAAGACTCGGTTACTATTTCAAAGCCCCCGATTCCGTTTCCCAAAACCACCGCAGTCCTTTCGGCAACACTTTTAACGAGCCTCTTCCCCTCGGAATCAGGCTCGCCCATGAGCCCCGCCTGCGTAAGGGCCTGGGCTGTTGCGGCAACCGCAAACTGGGTAAAGCGTGACATCTTGCGGGCATCCTTCTTTTCCATCCAGAGGGACGGGTCGAAGTTCCTTACTTCTCCTGCAATAGTTACATCAAAATCGGTGATATCAAAGGAAGTGATGGGTCCAATCCCGCTCTTCCCTGCCTTTAGGCTTGCGCAAAAATCCTCGACGCTATTTCCAATCGGGGAAATAATCCCCATCCCTGTGACAACAACCTTTCTCATGCTCGACCCCTTATGTAAACATCCCGCCGTCAACAGGAATAACCTGACCTGTAATATAACTCGATTCATCACTTGCTAAAAAAAGCACGGCATTTGCAACATCCTGCATTGTGCCCTGCCTCTTCAGCGGGATTTTCTCAAGGAACACTTCCTTAACCTTATCCGGGAGATTTGCAGTCATGTCTGTGGCAATATAGCCGGGTGCAACAGCATTCACCCTTACCCCCCTGCTTGCAGTCTCGTGAGCAAGGCTCTTTGTCACACCTATCAACCCCGCCTTACTCGCAGAATAGTTCGCCTGTCCCCCGTTACCGTGAACACCTACAACACTTGCCATATTGATAATCGAACCGGCGCGTTTTCGAATCATGTCCCTTGCTACTGTGCGGGCCACATAAAAAGCTGCGCTCAAATTTATGTCTATAACCTTCTGCCATTCATCAATTGACATCCTGAAAGAAAGATTATCCTTAGTGATGCCGGCGTTATTTACAAGAATGTCAAAGCCGCCTGAATCCTTTATCGCAGCATCGATTTTCTCATCAATGCCTGCAAGCTCTGAAAGGTCTGCCTGTACCCAGTGGAGTTTGCCCTTTGCCGCAGAGACACGATCCGCTAGGTCTTCAGGTGTCATATAATCAAGGCCCCAGATTTCCGCCCCCTCTTGAATAAACAGATCGGCGATGGTTTTTCCGATGCCTCTTAGTGCACCTGTTATCAATACCTTTTTTCCTTCAAGTCTCATAAATCCTCCATGCTATTTAATGATAAGTTCTTCTATTTCGATTGCAGTTCCTGCTCCGTAAATAGGAATTGCACTTCCTGTATCTTTCCAAAGACCCTGAAGCACCCTGCCGGGCCCCACTTCAAGGAGCATCCCGGGCCCGGACTCTTCGATGGCCGCTTCCTCATCCGTCCAGCGCACTCCTTCAAGGATATGCCGGTGGGCAAGAGCCTTTGCCTCCTCCCCGCTCGTTATAATTTTGCCTGTTATATTGGAAAAAAGAGCTATTTTTGGGTCATTAAAATCGACTTTCTCGAGGCATCTGTCAAATTCCTCTGCCGCATCCTTCATAAAGGGTGAATGATAGGGCCCTGCCACCTGCAGACGCATATAACGCTTTGCGCCTGCTTCCTTAAAACGCTTTTCTGCCTCTAAAAGGGCCGCGGCACTTCCTGAAACAACAACCTGCCTTCGAGAGTTTATGTTTGCGGCATTAAGCCCCGTAAGGCCCGTGCTCGACCACTCATTTATAAAAGTTTCCACCTTCTCGGGGGCAAGCCCGATGACTGCGGCCATGCCCGGGGCTGTGGGTCCCGGTGTCATCTTATCGATTGCAGCCTGCATTGCCCTTCCCCTCTCGGTAACAAGGTAAAAGCAGTCCTCATCACTTATAACCCCTGCCATTGCAAGTGCGCTATACTCGCCAAGGCTGAAACCTGCACAACCTGAAGGATTGATTCCCTTCTCTTCCAGGTAAGCGGCAGCAGCAAGATTTGCAAGGGTGATAGCCGGCTGTGAAATATCTGTCTGTTTTAGTTCTTCGGGGCTTGCATTAAGTAAAAGCTCATGCATATCCCTCCCCATATACTGTGATGCAAGGGAAAACAGATGCTTTACTTTACCACTGCCTGTTTCAAGCAGATCGAGGGCCATGCCCGGGAATTGCGCCCCCTGGCCGGGGAATAAAAAATAACAGTTTTCTATCATCATCACCAAACCAGCAAATTAGCGCCATAGGTTAATCCGCTTCCGAAACCTACCGTCAAGATCAAATCCCCTTTTTTCAGCTCTCCTGCCCGGTTCAGCTCATCGAGTGCAATCGGAATCGATGCTGCCGAAGTATTCGCATATTCTTCTATATTAAGAAAGCAAATCCCTTCGGGTATTTTTAGCCGCTTAGCAGCAGCCTGAACTATTCGGGCATTTGCCTGATGCGGAATTATCCTGCTTAAATCGTTTATCGTAATACCTTCTTCTCTTAGGATTTCCGAAATAAGGTCTGTCATTGCCTTAACCGCAAAATTATAAACAGCCTGGCCGTTTATTTCCACAAAAATGGGTTTCGAGGGTTCCCCCTCTTTAAAAGGCTCCTTACCACCCCCGCCCTTAAAAATTATATGCTCAGCCCCTGACCCGTCGGACTTCAAAATGCTTCGAATAAGGCCTCTTTTTCCCCGGCCCGGTTCAAGTTTCTTTTCGAGAACAATTGCCCCTGCGCCATCACCAAATAAAACGCAGCTCCCCCTATCATTCCAGTTCATAAATTTCGTTACAACTTCAGAGCCTATAACCATTATCTTCTTCCTGCTTCCGACAGAAAGCAGGCCTGCAGCAGTTTCCAAGGCATAAATAAAGCCGGTGCACCCTGCTGTAATGTCCATGGCACCTGCGTTTTTTGCCCCGATTCTGTCCTGGACTATGCAGGCAGTGGCAGGGGAACCAAAGTAATCGGGTGTTGCTGTTGCAAGCAGCACCATGTCAATGGAGAGTGCCGCCTCGGCAAGAGCCTTTTCATCATCCTGAAACCCTCCAAGACTCATTGCAAGGGCGTTTTTTGCTGCCTCAACCCCAAGATCGCTTGAAGTACAGCCTTCATCTGCCATATGCCTTGCGCCTATGCCTGTATGGGAGCGGATCCATTCATCGCTTGTGTCGATTTTTTTCGATAATTCATCGTTGCTTACGCGCCGTGCCGGTACAGCCCTTCCCGTACCGATTATCTCAAATGTCATAGTAACTCCAATTTACAATTATGACAAAATAACAAATTTTGTCAACATGTTAAGGTGGTATGTATTTAATGATTTAGAGTGATAATAGTATAAAAAGTTGCGGATTTTACGGTTAGGAATGGGTTCTTCCGAAAATCCCACCCCTAACATTAAAATTAATTATTTAATTAATAATCGCTTCTGCCCTTGCGGGATTTTTTCATTAATTTACGTGCTATTGCCTTCTTTTTCCTGTTAAGAATTGTTGAAGGCTTTTCGTAGTATTCTCTTTTTTTGAATTCCCGTATAATGCCTTCTTTTTCCACTAGACGTTTGAAACGCTTAATGGCTTTTTCCAGCGCTTCATTATCGTCTACGATGGTGTGAGCCAAATTTATTCACCTCCTTTAATCGGTAGTAGTACTAATCAGTTTATTTAAAATGTCACTTTTGTCAATAATGGGATTCTCTAAAAATGCGTCAGGGTCTGCATTCTCCCCTGCCACCCTTACTTCCCAGTGAAGATGGGGCCCTGTTGCAAGGCCTGTAGCCCCCGAAAGCCCAAGCAGTTGCCCCGCTTCCACGATTTGACCCTCGTTAACAGCGAGACTGTCCAAGTGATAGTAAATCGTAAAAACACCCGGCATATGCTCAAGAATCACCGAGTTCCCTGTTAAAATGCGGTACCTTGCAAGCACAACCCTTCCTCTGCCCGAGGCCATCACCTCGGTGCCCGTAGGAACACCGTAATCTACCCCCGCATGAATGCTGGTATCCGTCCCGCCGCCCGTATATTGAAAGATTCTGCGGGCCCCGTAAATGCTGGTTCTCCTTGTGGATGTAACAGGCCTGATAAATGGCCCTGTAGTATATATTTCTGTTCCAATGGTATTGATGATAACCCATAGCTGGTTCGATTGGGCCGTTCTTTCGGGATCGGGCAAGGTACGCAGGTCAGTATTTGCCTGGTTTAATGCGATGGTTTCCGAGTAGAATTCCCTGTGGCCGATTGAAAAGGGAAGCTCCCCGATAACTACATCATCATTTTCGATTTTAATCGTGGCATTTCCGATTAGGGCCGTAGAGGGAACTGCAAGAACAGCTGCCTTAAGCAATAGGCCCGTGCCCGGGTCTTCCAGCGGGAAGAATGTGGTTCTTGCAATGCGCCTGTCCCTTGAATCAAACAGAGCTGCCCTGATAGTCTGCCCGCCTTCGCTGATAATCATGCCCACGGTCACCGGCTCCCCGGGCAGTGCATTATTTGAGCTAAGAGTGAAGAGGGGTCCCGGGATGTATTGCATATGGGAAAACCCGTAATTATCCGGAATATCTATTGCATCATTCTCGGGCGAAGCATGAACCTGAACCGAACTCACTTGAGTCTGAATCGGCTCATTATTAAGACAGCTAAAAAGGGGAACTAGCAAAAATAATATCATCGCAAATTTTATCACACGGAGAACACAAAGGTCACGGAGCTCACAGAGAATTATTAGAGTGGGCCAATACTTAATCTTTCTCTGTGTACTCTGTGCTCTCTGTGAGCTCCGTGTTACTAAATTCACGGTTTGTTTCTTCATTTACCGGTCCTTCTTAAATCACTTACTATAAGCTGGGGGGTTTCGGTTCCCTTAAACCAATTGCGGGTAATTTTGAAAACAAGATCAACATGATCCCCTGTGTCAAACTCCACTTTAACCTTTTCTGCAGCATCCCAGTAGACCGCAGGCCATTTATACTGCCCCGTATCAAGGCTGAGTTTAACATGCTTCGCTTCGGGCTTCCCCATTAAGCTTATATCATCAACCTTAATATTGCACGCCATAAAGTTTAAACTCTCGTACCCCTCTCCGTAGGGCTCAAGGCGGTCCAAAATTGTGTATATTTCCTTTGTCAGGTACGAAAGAGGGAGTTCTGCATCGATCGATAAAATACCCTCAGTTTCATCATCCAAAAATACAATGCCCGCTGCCGCTTCCATTAAATGCTCATGAAGCTTCTGCCAGTTTTCGGGGCTTACGCTAAGACCTGCGGCAAAATTATGCCCACCCCAGTCGTCAAGGAGATGAGAGCAGGGCTCAAGGAGGCGGCCTAGTTCATAGCCCTTAAGGGAGCGCAGGGATGCAGTGATAGTATTTTCGCCCATAGAGGCCACAAGCGCAGGGGTCTTAAAGCGATTCATCAGCCTGTTTGCCATTATACCCGTTACTCCTCGTGGAATTGAGCTGTCGGCGGCAAAGGCGAGCTTCTCGCTGAAGCTTTTCATGTTCTGCGCGGCCATCGGCTCTATTATATTCCAGACTGTATCACCAACCTTCTTTCGCTCTTCGTTGAGCTCGATTAACTCCGAGGCAAGCTTCTCCCTTCGAAGGGGGTCTTTCTCCATAAACAGATCCAAGGCAATCCGGGGCTTCCCCATTCGGCCTGCCGCATTAATTGCGGGGCTCAAAATCCAGGAAATCTCTGTGGTCCCGATGCGTCTGCCCGAAAGGTCGAGTTTGAAAATTAAATCGGAAAGACCGGGTCTCGGCTTTTCCATAATGGATTTGAGCCCCTGCCTCACCATTATTCGGTTTTCGTTCAATAGGGGCATTATATCTGCAATGGTACCGAGGCTCACCAATTGCAGTTCCTGCATATTTTCATTTGATGATAGCTTTTCCCTTTGCCGGATAAAAGAAGTAAATAATAGAATAAAAACGTCGAGTTCCGTTGTTTCTCCGTCATTGTACCTTGCAAGGCGAGAAAGTTCTTTGATTCTTAGGAGGCTCTTCCCTGCCACCGCCGGAATTTCCTTACCGATTTCACCTGCAATGTCCTGCATATAGACTTCAAAACCTGTGCCGAAAACTGCTGCAAGGCTCTTCTTTTGCAAACCGGCGTCCCAGGCGAAAATTTGTTGACCTTCAAGGAAGGCAGGCAGCCTTGTTTCCCCGATGCTAATCATGCCGGGGACTATCATTTCGCTTAGAACATCCATTACTACGAGGTTTTTCAGCTTTGCTATTTCGATGATCCATGCATCATTTACGGGGCGTGTATTTAAAAGGCAGATTTGCTGGCCATAGAGTTCGCTTTTCAGGGCGAAGCGCAGGGCACAGACGAGCTTATATGCAACCCCGCAACCTGCAAGTTCTCCGAAGCCGCTGCCAAGTTTGGGGTTTACGATTACAAGGGCCTCGGGGAGCTCCTCCCTCGGGTTATGATGATCAGTGATGATTACGTCTATGCCGAGTTCCCCTGCCTTCAGCACCTCGGCGATATTTGAAATGCCGCAGTCCACGGTAATTATTAGGCTTCCCCCATCGGCTGCGAAGCCGGTAAGAGCTTCTATTGATAGTCCGTATGGCTCATCACCTGTAGGGAGTCTGATGCTGATGTCCATTTCAAGCGATTGCAGGTATTCTGCCACAATCGTGGTTGCGCAAATGCCGTCAACATCCCTGTCGCCAAAGATTAAGACCTTTTCCCCCTCGTCCCTTGCGGCGAGGATCCTTTCAACTGCATCCTCCATTCCGGGTATTTCATAGGGATTTCTAAGGTATCTTGGGTCGTCTTCAAGAAAAAATTTGATTTCTGCTCCGGTTGTCATTCCGCGGCGTGCAAGAATCGAGGCAGTAAGTAAGTCACAGTCATATTTTCCTGCAATATTTTTAACTAAATCTGCGGAGACATCGCGTTTTTCCCACTTCATTTACCGGATTGCCTCCTATATCTCTTCCAAACAGGGCAGCCTTCTTCCCAGAGCCTCTGCCATGATAATAAGACAAAGTGTCTTTGCCTGCTCAAGGGAGCTTGCGTCCGGCTCTATTAAAGCCGCTGGAGAAATATTTTCGATGCTCTTAAGCCATTTTACGCAGGCAGGTCCGATATTTAAGCCTGATCTGCCGGAATAAGAACCGGTTATCTCCCTCGCGCAAATCTCGCAGAAAAACTCCTGTTTCGCTTGAGAGTACCATAATACTGCATCAGGTTTTGCTCTACAAGTACAGGAAGCCGAGAGCTCAGGGCCCAGCCCAAGGAGCCTTAGCCAGTTCCAAAGAAAATATACCCCAATTCGGGAGCAGCTCCCTGCGCCGGCTCCTTCAAGGGTATTTAGAACATTTCCTGCGAGTTCCAGGGCCTGCGGCCAACTGCCGCCTCCTCCCCCCGTCGAAAGAATGGTCTCTGCAATAGCATTGGCGCAGATAACCCTCTCCCACATTTCCCTTATGCCCGGCCTATAGACCTGCACATCAAAATCGTTAACTTTTCTTGAATCCTTCACCGGGTCCCTGTAAATCCAGAGCTTCCCTTGATGAAAAGGTGATACAAGAGCGCGAAAACGGCTCTTTGCCCCCCCAAAAACCGTCGCCCTAATCAGACCCTCCTCTGCTGTAAGGAACCAGGCCTCCCTATTGGACTCCCCCGAAGGCTTCACCCTCAGAGTCAGGGCAGAATAGGTCAAGTTTCGCGTCATTTGGCTATTCTTTTACGGTATTGGTTTCTATTTGTCAATGGTATTAAACTGACCTCACTGTTCCTGAATACGCAGGCGTTCTTTTAATGCTTCCTGTAGAATGCCGGAAAAGTTAATATTTGCCATCTCAGCTCGTTCATTCAACCACATTGGGATTGTAAGAGTTTTTTTTACAGATTTGTTTTCGTAAAACCGCCTGTATGTTTCAGTATCCACAGCGACAATGCTTGTAAATTCACCCGCTACAATTTTAATATCACATGGATTTTTTGCTTTGGGAATCGGCTTTTTATCTTGTTCTAAATCGTATAAGGTTAGGCATAGCACATCCTGCGCCATATAAACAGCATCGACTATATCATTGCCGCTAGTAAAGCATCCTTGTAAATCAGGAAAATTAACGCTAAACAATCCGTTTTCTTCCGGTGTGAACACCGCTGTGTAAGCATATTTCATAATGCCATCCTTAAATTAATTCTTTTTCAGTCCCAATTCCTTCATTATGCTGTGGGCTGTACCGGTTGCAACTTCTTTACTATGATGGCGTGGTATACTCGCAGTGTTTCCTGTTGTCGGGTTAACCCAAATATCATGTTCCGAACCATGCCGTTTAATATAGCAGCCGTGTTTCTTTGCCAATTTAATCAGTTCACTTACTTTCATTTTACCGCCTGCTTTTGCTATTTTAACACGTATAAAACACGTATGTCAAGTATATTATTTTTCACAGAGACGCTATGATCTAAATTTAAAGTAGACTGAAAGCACGAAGTGACCCAGATGTTCTTCAGGAAGCGATACAAAAAGCTGTTGTTTACTGTCGTAATCATGATATACTTAAAGAGTTCTTGGAAAAGCAAGCTTCGGAGGTATTAAATATGCTGATGGTCGAATGGAATATGGATGATGCATTGGCGGTTCGCTATGAGGAAGGTGTTGAGGATGGCGTGGAGAAGGGCGTTAAGAAGGGTAAACAGGAACTACAGAAATATGTCCTTGAGCTTATCGATCAAGGCCTTAGTCCCGAAGAAATAAAAAAACGCTTGGAATCCGGGAATTAAGGCCTTCCCGAGGGCATCTATTTAATGGATAATTAACAAATCAATGCTTTGTAATGACAATATCGACATGATTGCATATCCGGAGGCGTTATCACGGTAAATTTCCATGTTTTATAGGAGACAGGGCTAGCAAAAGGCACCGCAAAATCCTTTTTTAGAGCATTAATTAAAGGCGATTTCGGAGCAGACCGGGTATATTTGTGATTACCCCAAGGTTTTTAAAGGGGCCTTCCCCTACGAGCAGTGAAAAAACTTGAAGCAAGAAGGTATGAAAAAAACAGCATTGCCGGATATTAACAATGTCAAAAAAAATAATTTAAAAGGCTTGACAATGCACCTGCTAGTATAATATAATTTGACTTAAGATCACGATAAAGAGGACTATAGATGGCCGTAGGTTATCTCCTCTTGTCAATTTCAGGAGGATTCTTAAATGAAGAAAGCTCTCGTTATTCTTATACTCCTTGCTTTCGTGGGGGGTGGATTATTTGCTCAGACTGTAACATGGAACGGTAACTTACATACCGGTCTGGGTGTCAGGAGTATAGCCGGTATTGATGACACGTATTGGGGATTGATAGCTCCGCCGATTACAGCTGCAGGTCCAAGAGTGAGGCTCCAATTCCGCTATACAAACGCTGATGGAAATGCCGGTATTGACACAACGATTCAAGCAGGGAATACCCCTGACGCATGGGGCACTCCCGCAGTCAACGTTGGCACCGCAGTTGGTTTCGTAACATTCTTTGACAACATGTTCAGAGTACAGGCAGGTCGTTTCTGGGGCGGACAAACCCCCTTCGCAAAGGTTGATAACCTCGATGGAGACGATGTTTTTTATGATTACGGAATTTTTGCTACCGTATATCCCGTGGATATGTTTAGATTTGGCTTCGGCTTAAATTCAACTACTCTTCTTACTGAGAATGCAAAATGGGATGATGGACCTATCACCGCACACATTCATGCAAGATTGTCATTGGCAGGCTTGTTTAATGCAACTGCAGGTTTAAGGTTTACTCCTTCTGCAGATACCAGTACAGTAAATGCAGATTTCTCATTTAATGCCCCGGTAATTCCGATTGTTGATCTTCGCGGTTTCGCTTATTTCAACAGGCTTGATGATTTCAGTGATGCAGGAAGTATAACCGGTAGCGTTCAGGTTATGATCCCCTATGGCATTTTAATGGAAGATCTCCGACTTGGTGTATACACCAGGTTCTCAATCAGTAATGTAGAAGCAAATGAAAACCCCTTCTTTGGTGGTGCACTTTGGCTTGATTACAGAACAGCAAATATCTTCCCAAGATTTGAAATTGGATATGCAACCGGTTCACAATTCTCAGGTACCCATACAGCATTTGGTAACTGGGGAGCCCTCTACCGCTTAGGTCCTGCAACG